>Ga0310694_10000903_pt1 | contig 36399 bp, 39 predicted proteins | sample 174DNAGHGhighgp2_FD_203884 | JGI IMG/M metagenome (GOLD analysis project Ga0310694, IMG submission 203884) | Sheep rumen microbial communities from Palmerston North, Manawatu-Wanganui, New Zealand - 1742 DNA GHGhigh gp2 (v2) (version 2) | ecosystem: Host-associated > Mammals > Digestive system... | reverse complement strand
GGTACTGGAAAGGGCATATAATATAATTTCTGGTTCTTGACCGTATTTTTGTGAAGTTGGGATTTCAAAGAAATTGGCACTTGTGTTTCCGTCTTTACGAATGAACAATTGCCTTTTATAATCCCCATAGTGTTCTCCTTCCCCTGTTTCAACGGTATTTGACATCCCATAAACACACAATTTATCTACAATTTCACTCTTATCACCATCAAAATTATCAGCAAACTCAACCCACATTTCTTTGATATACTTGTTCAAAATGGGCGATTCTGTCATTCCGTCAAGGTTTTTTCTTGGGTCAAAAGAACTACTTGTTGCCCATGATGTCAATTTGGCTTTTGTTATTGAAGACGACGGAAATTTTGAATAGTCTATCTCAAGCCACACATACACACCTTGACTGGTTCTTGTGCAATATAAAGATTCGTCAGCTTTAATTAAAATTGAACAAATTGCAGTAGCGTTTGTATCATTGCTATCATAAATGAATAGATACGAAGATGATACGGCAACTGTTATCCATAAATCTATATTTCCAGCCCCGTTTACGTCTACAAACAAAGTTTTGATAAAAGAATTACATGCCTTGCTATCCGTGAAAACTATCGGTTCACTCCTTTGTTTTAAATCATCCACGTCAGAGATAACACTTGACAATCCGCTTTCATTATGTATTGCAAGGGTTATCCAATTACCATTTGAATAGATTTTTTCTGCCCAACTTTCAGAATCAACTGGAACTGCATAGATTTTTTTAGGGTCTATGTTCGTAGTTGGCAATGATTGTACGGCTTGTGAAGTGAATCCGCTTTCTTTTAACGACGCAAGAAACTCATCTTGCGTCTTATTCTCGTTCCCATCTTGCTCTCGCCAAATCTCGTAGGCCGACTTGCCCTTCATGTTGAGAATGGCAATCTTGGCTAAGTCAAAGTTGGAGTTTACCGCATCTATGACGCTGCCGAATGTGCCTGTCTTGGCTACTTGGTTGAATATTATAGTTGTATTGTTTGCCATAATTCCCTCTTTATGTCGTTATTACTTCTGTCACAGTCCTATTTGTCAAGTATATAGAGAATCCGAAATCACCGTCATTTGGCGAAGCATCGTCACCCACACCAACAAGGAATTTGTGATTCGTGTCATCGAATGTTATGATACTTGCGTTTACGTGTACGCCATTCACACCATATGAATGAGCAACGACGATTAAGTCACTTGCAAACGTAAGATTTTGCCAATCCGATGGCAATGTTACCCAAAACCTACCTTCGCTATTAAGGTCGGCTACATAGGTAAAGCTGCCATTAGAGTCATAGCTTTTCTTTTGCTCAACGAACATCGGACTTGCATTCCTATCCACATGAACATACACGAATGCAATTTGCAAAGCCTGTCTGAATCGCATGAGGTCGGAATAACTGTCTGGAATCCACCTGTACGTCCCGTTGTCGTCTATACATTTCAGCTTTATCTTTTGTCCCTTGTCAAGCGTTACACGGCATAGTTGATAGTTTCTGCTCGGGCTGATAGTCGTAACGTTTACGATTACGCATGGCTTGTTGACGTAGATGTTCGCTTCACCGCCAACGTACTTTTCGATTGTCGGCAATTCAATGAGCGGCAGAACGTTTCCCGTAGGCTCGCAATCCATTTGCAAGTTAAGCCCCGTCTTATCCAAGTCAAGGACAAAAGGCGTTACTTCCCATCCGCTTGTAGATGATGGATGTGAGTTTTGCGTTATATTGCTGTCATTGATGATAAGGTACGGTGTATAGATGTTTCCGCTTATCCATGCTTCGATGCACTTCATTACGCCGTTTTCATCCAACGACCATTTTCCGTCTTGTGATTGCACGTTCTTAAAGATGCCACCAAGAGCGTATATATATCCACGTAGGCAGATGTCATTAAGGATAGCACGACCGCCATGCGTAACCACGAATTTCGCCATTTCTGCGACTTCTGAATCATTGGGCATATATCGTGGGTTACTATACTTCATTGCCGTGTAGATGGCTTGTTCCAACGTACCACCACCATAAAGGAAAGGAGAATGTTCGTCAATATACAAACCGCTCATGCCGCCCGTTTCTTGCGTAAATTGCTTGTCCCTATACATTCCGACCTTGACAAGCTGGGTAAGCACAAGACCGCCAATAATCTCCGTCGATGCTTCCGTTATCGCCCTTTGTAGGTAAGACAATTCAAGGAACTTAGCCAAAGACTTGTCGTTGTCCTTTTCGCTCTTTTGGTACTCAGATGGGATATTGCCTCGAATGAGCATAACGTCCATCAGCATTACCTTAGATGTGGCTTGGAAAGTCAACATGCTATCATCCGATGTAGTTTTGAAAGGCAAATCAACCCTTTGTACGGAATTGTAAACCTTCACGGCATTTGTCACGCCGCCAAACGAAACGTTCAACGTAGTTTCGGTTGTGTCTGGGCAACAAGCCTTGAACGAAAGCACAAACCACGTATCAATACTTATTCCGCTTTCTATCGTTTGTTTCAGAGAGCCGTTGTTGATAATAGCAACTGAACCGCTAACGCTCCTTCCAATCCTATCCTTATAATCATCGGAAATAGTTGTATCGTCAACACTCTTTACTTCAACGTTTCTCGCTTCCCAAAACTTCAATGGGTCAGAGAAGATAACCGTATCGGCTGAAACGGTGTCATTCTCGCTTACTTCTTCCGAATCAAAGTTGCCAGTGAATCCGCTGTTGCGTATAAGGTTGCCCTCCGTTATTCCCAAGTCGTTGATGTCACGACCATCGGCTAAAGTGGAGTTATTCTCAATCCTTAATACGGCACTTAAATAATTGCCGTTTCCAGCGATTACGGCAACACGATTGCTTGCACCAACATTGAAGGAGTTGATGCCACGATAGCTAACGTACAACGGTGCCTTAATGCTCGTGTCGTTAAGGAAAGTATCAAAGTCAATGAATGGGATATTGTAGGCAGAAATGACGATTGCATTCTGCCTGTCTGCGATTGTCCTATTACCAAGTTGCGATACATCGTCGCCAACCATCGGGTTAGTGGAATCAGCCTTACAATCATTCTTGCTCAACACAATCCAATGGAAAGAATAGATGTTGTCGCCTTCGTCGTTGTCACCATACTCAATACCTGTGGCAATATCCATCTTTACTGGAGTTGAAGACTTGCTTGTCACCAATCGCCAATAGTTCTTTGAACCACCATCGCTAACGTTAAACTCAACATGTATTGCTTGGTCGTTCACTTCCCATTGGTTGTTGATGGTACGCTCACCATCCTTTGCTTTGAAGTAGCATTTCCAACCAGTCAAAACACCACCTTCACGAATTTCCTTGATGTAGTCAATCCTACAATTCGCAGGGGTAATGATAAGTTGACCGCCTACCGACTTGATTTCGTCAATGATAAGCGTGAAGAAATGAGCCTCTTGTGCGGTAAGTTTCTTGAATATTGCCTCTTGCGCATTTATGTTATTCAATATGGCATTTCCGTCACCGTCAATAGACCACTTTTGCGCTGCACCAAAGGCAATACCTTTCAAGAAAGTAATCACGCCCCTTGCTACATCATCATCCGTCTTTGAAAGTTTCTTTGAAAGTTCAATCCATACGTTACGACTATAATCTTGACGCAATATGGATATTAGGCTACCCAAACGTTCAACATCATCCGCAACTTGCCCTATTTGGTTCAATACCACTTCGATGTTATCCGTAAGCGTAATGTCATATTGTGGCAACGTGCCATAGCCATACTTGATTGATAGTTGCTTAACGTACAATTGCAATACGTTACCAGCAAAATCAAAGCGAATGATTGTGTTCGTCTTTATTTGCGACAATATGTTTGTATGCGTTGCAAGGAAATGTTCGTCAAACTTCAACGGGTAATCATAATAATACACGTTGTTTTCAAGCATGTAAGATTGCATCATATCATCCAATCTTAACTCCGCATTGTGTATATACTCAATTGGCAACGATATTCCCAATATAACGAAATTATCGCCACTATTAGGGTGTTGGTATGTGTTGGGCAACAATATTCCAAACGTGTTGTTATCCTTTTGCGCTATAACGCTAATTTGCCCATTGTTCGACTTTGGGTATCTCGTTAAATCCCTTTGCGTTCCGTTAGGTACAAAGTTGCCGTTTTCATCATAGAAATTGCGCTTGTAATCATCCCAATCAACTTGTATGTTGAACGTGCAACCCATGCAATCACCGCCGCGCATGTTTATTTGCATTTCCTCCGTTATCGCTGCACAAGCATAAATGTCGAACGACAATTGTGGCAACGTGATTTGGAAATATCTTTGCAAGTAATTTCCATCATCATCCATCGTGTCATCCCATGCGCTTGCTGGCGTCAAGTCTGCGTTCAATGGTATTGCGCTTACCAATCCTATTTCACGTTCGCTATCCAATTCTGGCTTCACGTCAAACTCATGGCTTTCATACGATGGCGTAAGCGGATTTATGTTGTTGTGATAGTCGTTGCCAATCGCATCATAGTAATCAACAAGTTCTATCGTTGGGTCGTAATCATCAGCAAAGGGATTAACTTTCTTGTTCACGCAATCCGTGTAAACGCTTGGCATAAGGTGCTTGCGTGTGAATGGGTGCTTGATTAACTTAACGTATTGCCCTCCTACGATTCCTTTGTATATTGGGTATGATAGTGGATTGCTTGCATCGTTGTTTATCGTGTAATCCCAATCTTGATTGCCAGTCCATACGATTTGCGGATAGCCAAACGGAACGTTGTTCTCACTGCCGTAACCGCTAATCCTCGTAATGATTTTGTTGTTTCTTGGCGTGCGTGAGTTATTCTTCAACCCTACGCCCTTACCATATCGAAAGACAAAATGATTATTCATTTGCCTATCCAACGAACTTGCATATATTTCATTCGATGGCAAACCGACGACAATGACGAAACGCTTGCTACCTCCTTCCGTTGAATAATAGTCTATTTCTTGGTTGTGTTCGTCAATGTAGGTATATTCGCCTTCCTTGATTGCATCAACCACGAAAGGAACGCCCCACGTATCATAACCTTTCTTTAACGCATCAGCAATTGTTTCATTGTTGAATTGCAACACCTCGCTTAATTCGTTGTCTTTTTCTTGCGGAAACCTTACGCTCTTGACGACAACCCATTCCGTACCTTGCAAGTTCTTGTTTATCTTTGCAATGTAATCGCTTGGCGTTCCAATCCAACTAAACTCCTTGTTTTCGGAAAGATAGCGTTCTTGGTTGCTTGATGTTGCAACGTCGCTAAATGGCAAATTCGCCAACAAGCACATAGGATGGTAGAACACAAAGGAATACTTTGTCATGCCGCTTAGTTCTGAATTGTCCCTTACCAATCCCTCTTTTGTAATCGTTGGTGGGTTAAGCAATAAATACTTTACGGCTTGCTCGTTTTCATCGCTTGGATTCTCCTTGTATTCGATGTACTCTTGCATAGTAATAGGAAGCGTGTTGTCCTTGTAATAGACATCACCCGTTATCTTGTCACCAAGCGACATGACAACGCTTTCAAACGTTGATTTCCTTAATGCCAAACCAAAGAACGATGTTCCGTCTTGGTTGTATATCGGAAACGTATAATTTCTTCCTAAAACGTTTTTAGCCATCTTGATAATTTTACAATTGCAAATATAATGCAAAGAATTGAAATCCACAAAGAAAATTTATATAATTTTGGAATTTTTACAACTTCCATTGTCGTTTCCCTTATTTCCGTAACAATGGAATCACGCCAACATGTATCATGACGTTCCACAACCCTGTCACGCCACCTTGTCACGTGCTTGTTTTTTTCCAAGAACATCGTATCTCCCTTGACGTACCTGTTCACGTACACGCTATCCGTTGTTTTGTCTATCAACGTATCATGTACGGTGTTCGTGATATAGTGATTGACGTCACGGTCACGATATTCTATCTTCGTTTTCGTTGCGCATGATGAAAGCAAGACGATGATTAGCGTAATGATTGCCAACTTTATGGTTGGTACGATGCAACCACACCTTTTCATCATTTTCTCTTGCCACAATTGCTCGAAATATTCCTTGTCACTCATAATTTTCCTTGTTGTTTATATGTTCTTGTATTCCCTTGTTGCATCAAAAGACGGGCACGCCTTATTTGCGTAATCCCTATGCCCATGAATCTTTGCTTGTGGGTATTTCCTACGCAACTCACGCAAAAGCGCAACCAAGGCTTTCTTTTGCGCATCCGTGCGTGTATCCTTTGGGGTTAGACCGTTGTATTGGCAACCACCAACATAGCAAACGCCAATGGAATGCGAATTGTGGTTTGTGCAATGTGCGCCAACAAGATTAACGTCACGACCAACATGGATAGAACCATCACGATACACGACGTAATGATAGCCAATAGTGGCAAATCCACGTTGCTTGTGCCATCGTGTTATATCGGCAATGGTATAGTCCCTACCCTCGCTCGTCGCAGTGCAATGCACAATGATTTCGTTTATCCTACGGCTTGATGTTTTCAACGTCAAAGGGTTTGCTTCTTTGTCACCAAGCAATAGCGACCAAGTTGCATCACCAACGATTCCATCGTCTTTCAATCCGTTCTTTCGTTGGAAATCACGAACTGCTTCATCGGTGATTAAGCCAAATACGCCATCAACTATTAGATGCAAAGCCTTTTGCAAGACCTTCACGCTTTCGCCAACACTACCATTCCTTATCGTTTCCCTTTTCATCTTTTTGCTTTTTTTCTTTTTCCAACTTTGTCGGCAACGTAGTTATTTCCTCTTCGTCCATTACATTCACACGTTTGCGGTGCAGACAACCAGCCACACCGCACAGAAAAGGGGAAAGGCAATCCAATCTTCTACCAAGACGTGCAATGTCTTTCTTGTATTCGATTTCCATGTCGGTTAGCTTGTTTTGCAATTCGTTGTACTTTTGCACCATCGTTTCATTCTCGTTGCGCAAAGTGTTCCTGTCCTCCTTGTAATGGTCACGTTCCTCTCGCACTTCGTTCAAAGTTCGATTCACGTCAGCCAAAGTGGTGTTGTAGTATTCCTGCGCCTCTTTGTTTGCTTGCGCCTCCGTTTGCTTTGCTTCTCCATTGGCTTTTTTCCTGCTTGCACGCCAATGCAAGAACCAACCTCCACCAAAGAAAATCGTTACCATCGTATTGATGATACTATAAACTTCCATTCCCATTTTCCTTGCGCCTCCTTTCTATATTATGACATTCCCGTTTGCACACGATTGTCGATTATCTCATCACTCCTATTAACGCTCATGTTGTTCGCTTTTGTGGCGTTGCTTTCAATCTTTCCTTCCGTTTGTGGCACAAGCGAACCACGTTCCTTTACGATGCGCTCTATCTCGTCGGGTGCTGCATCTGGTGACTTTTCAATGATTGTTTGCATGGAAAGCCACTTAGCTTCCATAGAAAGATTCGTAATCTTCGTATTGTTCGTTTCCAAAGACCAAGGAACAATCTCTGTGGTAATCCTTAACTTTGCGAACTTGTCAACGCCATTGCTTTCCAAATCCAATCCCTCTTGGTGCAAGTAAACCATTTCGTTGACGAATTTCTTCCAATCTTTTGCGCTTTGCGTTGCCAATGCGTAGTCGTTTGACATCGCAAGTGCTATGCCATTGCCACCACTATTCGTTGTCGTAATGTCCTTTGGCGTAATGAACGACGTGGATGAGAAAAGCGAAATCTTTTCCTCCAACGCCTTCAAGTATTCATTCATCGTGGTTGGCTCTGGGAATTTCAAAACGTCTGCGGATTGCTTTCCATTCGTCGTATCGCTTGAAAGGTTGATTATCAACGTTGAACTATCACGCTTGAAAGATTCTGCGTCCATATCGCCAGTGAAAACAAGCGCAAACGTACCGAAACGCTTTAAGGCTATGTTTGCGATATTCGACATGAACTCCCACATCTCTATGCTTGATTCCGCATACTCCCATGCAACCTTTCCACGCTTGAAAAGCAATGGACAACGACTATAACCATGCACTTCTTGTTGTATATCCCAACCGCTTGCATTTTGAACGCAGCGATAATGGTTTTTCGCATCGTAAGTGTCAATGATTATCTTATCGTCAATTTGGTACACCAAGGAACGTGCAATCTCATATCCGTATTCATCACAATTGGGAACGATTTGGTATCCATCCTCATAGCTATACGTTGTTACCACCGACTCGTTCATTCCCTTGTCAAATCTGAACAACACCCCGCAATTTCCAAGTTGCTTGCAAATGTTTATGGCTTGCGAAAGGTGATAGTCCATGTTGCGATATTCCCATTCATCCTTAACGTTCTCGAATGGATTAATGCCACCATTTTTCGTATCTTGCTTTCCAAGCGTGAAAAGCAATGGGTTAGACGTAAGTGAGCGAACATGCGCAGCGTGAATCAACTTTTGGAACGATGCCGTTTGCGTCATATCCATCATGCCAAAGTTCAAAGGGTTGCCATCAATGCGAACCTTGATATGTGGTATCGACTCATTCAATAATATGTGGTGCAAGTCTGGTCTATACTCTGTGATATACCTATCCTGCGATATTGGTGCAAGGTCTAATTGGCAAAATCCTGTATCTATCAACGTATTGTTAAACAATAAGTTGGATTGACTATCAACATCACCCTCGTACCCGTGGCTGCGCATAAGCCCCCCACGTGTGAAAGGCTTCATCATCATCAACCTTTTGGGGTCTTCAAGAAACCACTTAATATCATGTTCTCTAATCATCTTTCTTCTTTTGCATTTATATTGTACTAAGAATGTTTAATATGTCGTTTGAGTGACGTATCTTTCTTACACGTTGTATTCTCGTATCAACAAAATCTCGCTCGTTGTTCACGTTAAGCAAAGCCAACATGTCGTCGGATTGGATTTTCGTTTTCATCAAGCCAGCGTCCTCTTTCAACATCTTGTGGCAATCGTAAATGCTACCTCCACAAAGCAATATGACGTTATCGAAAAGGTCTGGTGACATTCCCTTTAAAATGGTGTGCATCCTTTCCTTATCCATCATGGCTATGCGTCCGTTTGGCGTCTTTCCGAATTGAAACACACGACTTTCAAATATCATGTGCTTCAACAACGTAGTGCCGCCTTCCCTTTTCATGTTCTTGTGGTTGTATCTTGCGTTAGCCAACGTTGGCTCGTAGTGTATCAATCCGCTTTTTATCATTTCCATTGCAACATGACCGCTTTCATCCTTCATCGTCTTGAATTGGTTCTTGCCACGATTCGAAGGGCTACAAGCACCGCTGAATTGTATCGCTCTTGGAAAGCAATCACGCAAGAAGCCAAACCCTTGCACGTCAATTATCATTTCCTTTTCTTGCAAGTTGTGCTTGTTTCGGAAATTGATAGCTTCCATGACAGCCTCACGATTGCTGTTGTGCATTGAATACTTAACATCACGGCACAGCCAACCATAGTGCGACCAAAGTTCCCAATACTTGAATATCAAGTTGTCGAAGCCAGTGGTTGCCATATCCATCGTCATGCGACGCTTTAGTAATACGCTATCATGTGGCTTTTCCATCATTCGGAACATTCGTTGCACGTCAATTGTGCTTAGTTCAACATTCGCCAAATCTTCGCTATTCGTTTCCTCGTCTGTGATAGAATAGTTCCAATTAACGGCATAGGATGAAGCCGCTGTTGCGCTATTCGCTGCCAATCCACGATAACGCTTGTTCTTTGCCAACATCTTCTTGTTATCCCTAACATCGAACGTAAAGAACGCCATAGAAAGTATGTAATCCTCGTATGACATGTCCTTGTCGTCTTGCAAGTATGCGTCTATCGTATCTTTCGCTTTTTCGTAAACTTCTCGCTTTGTTCTCCCCCAAACGGCTTTCTCGTAATCGCCATTTGGCATATAGAAATACATGACAACGCCATCCATAGACTTATCCACCGTTCCATCGTCATTTATCCAACCGCCACCATGTGCGCCTTTTCCGCACATCTTACGCATGAAACATTCCCTTTCTGGGTTTTGCGCCAAATACACTTGCGCTTTTCCGCTTGTATCGCTACGCAAACGTGGAAAGAACGACGATATGGTGCGCCACAAGAACTTGTTGCATTCGTCAAAGATTAGTTTCTTGGCTTGCAATCCCTTTACAATCTTGTCTATCACAATTGGGTTTTCGTTATCAAGTTGCTGGAACTTTATTTCGCTTCCGTTATACAACTTCATACCCATGTCTTGATTGTTTCGGATGATTTCGCCTATTGGGTCGTGTGGTTGTTTCTTTAGCGTTCTGTCTATCAACGGGTACATTTTCTTTAGCGTGTCGTTCACCTTTCCTGCACCCCAAAAGTCGCTGATGTTACGCATAAAGCAAACGATTTTCGCATTGTCATTCATTGCGAGGTGGTCGATTGGCGCATAATAAAGGGCATAACTCTTACCACCGCCAGTACCACCCGTAAAGCAAACAATGTCTGCGTTCGAGCGAATGGCATACTTTTGGTTGCCATCTTCCAATGGAGCAAGTACCGTGTCATTATGCTTTTGTGCCATACACGAACATCTATAATATTATTACATATAACGTTTAAAAGAAATTTCTTGTTGCAAAAGTAAGCATTGTTTCGTGGTGTTTAGCTTGCAAGAAATGGAAATGTTGTTGTTTTTTGCACTATTACAACATCAAAGCAACGCTGCGTTATTTTTATTTTTTCCAAATAGTATTATTTTTGTGCCAAACAATTTGTTTTACATTAACCAAAATAGTAGAAAACTATGACGAAAGAAGAGGCTTTACAGAAAGTAAACGACTATTGTAACGAGAAAAGTTACACCAGTGCAACACTCACGGATGGTTTCAAGGACAAGTTCGCAGAACACTTCGCAAAGCGTTACCCAGATGCACAAGCGGATGATGAAACTGCACTTGGCGACATGAAGTTTGCGCTTAACACTGCATTCAGCGGTGCAAGCCTAATCATCACGGAAAAGAACACGGCTTTTACTACGAAAGAAAACGAGTACAAGACGCAAATCAAAGAGTTGCAAGACAAGATTGCCAAACAAAAGCCAAAGGAAACGGAAATCCCAAAGGAAGTCCAAGACAAGTTGAAGGCTTACGATGATTTCATGAACTTGGAAAACAAGAAAAACAAGTACAAGGAAATCATGGCATTGGCAAAGAAGGAAATCCGACAAGACTTGCATTCATCGTTCGAGAAATTTGCGATTGATTACGATGTCAAGTTGGATAAAGACGTTAAGGAACAAGCTACGACGCTTACCAATCGCTTCCAAGAAATCTTCAAGGATAGCATTGGTGACATCAAGCCACTTGCACCACGCCAACAAAGGGAGCGTGACGAAGAGTTCCTTAAATCGCTTAAAAAGATTAAGGTTCAATAATCAATAACAAAAAACAACAAAAATCATGGTAACGAATCTCCAATACTTTTTTGAAACCTCACGCAAAGTACGTGGCGGCAAATGGGTTTGGGTGAAGGATAGCAATGGCGAAAGCCGCAACAATATCCTTCTTGGCGGTACTATCGCCAACCCGAACAAGGGATTTGGTCATTTGTGGGCTGCACAATTGATGCAATACACGCCTGGTCAACCTATCAAGATTTTCCGTTCCTTCGCATTGCAAGCCGATGCCGCAGCAAATGCGACAACCATCTATCTTAATGGTGATGGTTATTCCGACGCACCCGAAGTCGGACAATATCTTATGGTAGCACCAGATGATGTTAAAGTGGTAACGCTCACAGCGGACACAACAACAGGCGCAGTAACAAAGACTGAAGCCGATTACACTGGAACTTACGCAAAAGTGACTGGCGTAGAGTACGATGCGACAAACCAAAAATTCAAGGTTACACTTGCAAACAAGTTGGCAAGCGCAAAGATTGACGCTGGCACAATCCTTGTTGAAGCTGACGCAGAGGCGGACGCAGCATTGCAATCACCCACGGGTTCCGCAAAGGTGCTTTGCCCAAAGCCAAACATCTTCAACGAGGCCGACCGTGATATGCTTCCCACCGAGGGTTATGGTTTCCAAAATGCTAATTACAGCGTTTCGGGTGTCTATAACAAGCAGGCGTGGATTGCTAAGATGCAACCGCTACCCAAGTACGTGCTTGCACTTAACAAGTCGCTTATTGACGGTATCTTCTGGATTTAATCATCGTCGCTATTATTAACACGTTATTAAAGAAAAGAAACAAGATATGGCAAATGCACTAAAATATTACTTCACCCCTGATGAGGCCATCGAAAAACTTTATCAAAGGGGCTTTATGGATGGGGCTAATGCAGGCTTCCTCCAGCGACTTATTGACGAAACCATCGTGATTGACGAGAATCAGTTCTTCTGGCAAGAGCACTTCCGCGTCGAAGGCAATGAGTATGATATTGACCGCAACGACTTGAAGAAGAATCCCGCATGGACTGTTCGCCAAAGTATCAAGCGCACCGTTCCTATGGCTGACGCTATGGCACCGCTTTCTGAAACCATGCAATTGGAGGCAGAGGGCTTTGAAGAGAAAACTGGCTCAATCTACCAATATGGTAAGGGCTTGTTTGAAACTTCGATGTCTAAACTTGAACTCCAAGCACGTTTACGTGAACTTGGCGGTGACCAAAACCTCGTCGTAGGATTTGTTCGTGGCGTTGCCGACCTTATCAAGACACACAACTTGCGTGTTTCACACATGGCGGCAATGACGCTTTCACGTGGTGGTCAGTATGGAAACACAATCAATGTTACGAACGTTGCAGGTGGCACGACTACCACACAAGGCTTTAGCGGTGTTGTTGCGAACCAAAGCGCATACATTCCTCTTGCAAACTACAAGAACGCAGGAACGAAAGTATGGTCTGCTGTTGATTGCGACATCCCTGAGCAAATGCGCAAGATTGAGCAAGACTTCAAGGAAGCAAACTACATTCCCGATGGAACACCATTCGAGTGGGATATTCCTTGGGACATGGTTGTAAACGTGTTGTTGAAAAACGCTGCATTCATCGCAGAGGTGAATCGTTACATCACGCTTTATGCACCAGACAAGGTAATCATCGTTACAAGTGGTCAATCAAGCACAAACGTAAGCACCATTACTTACGAGCAGCTTGTGGCTTACTCACGTTCGCCAATCTCAAAGATTGCGCCAATTCGCATCGTTCGTGAACAACAAACCGTGCAAGGTATCACAACCTACACTACCGTTAATGGATGGAAGACTGGCGTTGCCGTGCTTCGTCCTCTCGGCTTTGCAGGCGTATTGGTACGTGCAAAGGTAGCTGACGTTGAGTTGATGCGCAGCGGTGAGGTGAACAACGGCATTCAGTTCTCTTTGGCAAAGGTTCAAGGTTTCTTGAACGTTATCAACAAGGTAACGCCAAACGGAATGTTGAAGTCATACCACACGGACGTAATCGGTCGCTATGCTACCGTGCTTGATGAATCGCAATATCACGTTTGCGTTGATACCACAACCGCTGACTAATATTCGATGTGCGAAAAAGTAAATAGTTAATGTTCTAAAAGATTGAAACGACGATGACGGTACTTGAATGGTTAAAATCCTCTACGATGTATTCATCATTCGAGGAGCAGCATTTCTTGAAGATTGCACTTGATAGGGGTGTCAATCCTGATGACGATGTTTACGATGAAACGAAAGTTTCAAAGAAGCAGAAGGACTTGATGGATGCCGACTTGATATACATGGCAATCTTGAAACGCCCATCCGATACCGCCTCGTTGTCGCAATCGCACAATGGCTATCAAAAGACCATTGGTTCGGAACGTGACTTTTACCAAGACGAAAAGATTAAGTACGCAATACGCATCTATGAAATGTACGAGGATGAGCGTGCCGCAATACTTGAAAGCATTAAGCGCAAGATAAGGTTTGTACCAATCGTTGATGTAGATAGGCTTTAGAATCATGATACGTGATGATATATTGGAATACCCATACAAAGGCGTTATAAAGCGCACGATTGATGGTGATTGCTTTGGCGAAGATGAGGAAATCGTTGTCTATGAGGGTGTTATGGATGAACACATGGTCGTGGATGATGAAGGGCATACGTTACAAACATCATCATACATCATTTCCATTCCATTAACAAGGAATGCAAGCAATGAATGGATAGTCCCACGAAAAGATGATGAAATAAGCCTTGAAAGATATGGTGAAACCTTGAAATTCGTGGTAGATAACGCAGAGCCATCGCAATTGGGCGGCATAAGCATTTACGCAACACGTAAGGTTTGGTAATGTAACTATGGCAACAAAGACAAGGGTTAAATTGAACACAAGGCTATTGAAAACACGTTTGTATAACAACGTGGCAAACGAGCAAACAAGACGCTTGGTAGCCTATGCGCAAGATGAAATCATTCGCCTTGTCGAAAGCCATGCGTTCTACAATAGGACGATGAACTTGCAAGACTCTTACGTTTGGGTTGTCTATTACAAGGGAAAGAAAGCTGGTAGCGGATTCTATGGCAACAAGTCGGCAAGTGGTAAGTCCGTCTTGCATGAATACACGCCAGCGATAAGCGTTGATGTTGATGGTAGGGCATTGGCACGAAAATTCGTTAGCACGTACACGCCAGAGGAAACAAGTGGGTGGGAAATCGTCTTCGCTGCGGTTGCGCCTTATGGTGCTTACCTTGAAGGCGGCTTCTTGTTCAAGGGAAAGCGTTACCAATTCGACGTAATGTCGCAAAGGTACGATGCGATTACAAGAACGCTAACGCCACTTTGCAAAGTGAAGTTTGAGGTACACCAACCTAAGTATTAACAAAAGGAAAGGGAATTGAAATGTTCAACGAATCACGCATAGATATATACCAATACTTGTATGACCTCGTATGTGGTAAGGTGACGACAAACGTCTATCCTATGGGTGAGCAAATAGAAACCACCGAATCGGACGTTAGTGATGGTTTTGTGGTTATCAATGTTGGCAACTTGAACGACGATTCTGAGTTTTCGCTTAATGCCTATGGTTGGGCAAGATGTACGTTCACTGCTTATGTTCCCAAACGAACAAGGGGTAGGTTGAATGACGTCAAGTACAAGGAATTTGAAACATCAATCAATCAAGTCGTGAATGATGCAATCAATTCAAGCGATAACCAAAACTACTACATTAGTGGCGACAATGTCCTTTCAATGGATGGCGACGAGACAACGCAAAAGGGAAACCAATACCATGTGTACGTGAAGTCATTCGTTGTGGTGGTTGACGGAAAGCACACTTGAAACTTTGGCGAAAGCAATGCGATATTTTGTACTTGGTACAATTAAAAGATACAATTAACAATAACAAGAAATCATAAAAGAAAGGAAGTTACATTATGGGAAAAACAACCGTTAAAGCGATTAGCTTGGCTTATGGCAATACTGGCGGTGAAGCAACGACCAAATTGATGGGTGTCCTCAAAGGTCTTTCCATTGGTCAAGACGAGCCTGAAAGCACCGAGATTGAAGCCGAGTTCTTCGATTCTCCGTTTGACATCGCATACGATGGTCAACCAGTGACCATGACATTCGAGTTGGCTAACTACGAACTTAGCGAGTTGCCAGCGTTGTTTGGCGGTACTTACACCGCTGCTTCGAACGACGACCCCGAAGAGTACGAATCTGCTGCAAACGCTTACACAAGCGAGCATTCATGGCAGTTGGATTTCGGTCGTGGTCATGCAGCCCTTTACATCTACAAGGGCTTGACGATTGGCACAATCAAGAAGGACGCAGATGGTGCGTTGAATTACAGCGTAACCATTACCGCATTGGTACACACCGTTGGCACTGGCGCAAACGCAACAGAACACATGTATAAGTTGGTTGGGCGTGCGTCTTAATCACGTATCATGTGGCTTGGTTTTGCCGACGTGACTTAGTAACGTAAGAAAGGGTGTACGTTGTTTGGGGTGTCACCCAAAGCGTACACCACTTTTTATATAAGCAATATACGAAATGTATTTGACGGTATGAAAGAAGATAAGGAAAGGGAATTGCCAGAGTTCACGCTTGATGTTCAACGTGACATCTTGGATATTATAAACGATAGCCCCACGTTGGTGCGATTGGGCGCAAAGGAATATCGTGTAAAGAACATGCGTTATTATTCGTTGTATCGCATTTGCAAGTTGGTGATGGATATGCGCAAGGCTGATGATGCGTTAAGCGATGACAACAAGGTTATAATGGCTTTATGCACCGATATGGATGCAATGTGCGAAATCGTTGCAATCGTTCTTTGCAATCACTTGTTTACGCCAGATAAGATTAAGGCTTACGATGATGTTGATAGGGTTATGTCACGCAACGACGAACTTATCCAAGTGATGAAAGCAAAGGTGATGAATAGCACGTTTGACACGAACCAATGGGCGGCAATCATTCTTGGCGCAATAAAGTCAATTGACTTGTCTGGTTTTTTTTTACTCAAAAAATCGGTGAGTACGGTTTCGGATTCACTTCTGATGCGGAAGAAGAAATCGGAGGAGACAGTATCACGGTTTATGGAAGCACAATCATTGCGGACGCAGCGGACTTCTTGAAAGTCTTTACGCAATATCGCTTGGATGATTACCTTTATAGGCTTTCCATAGCGCAGATACAATTCATGGCGGTTGACAACACGCACACAAAGTATTTGAAAGGTGCTGACAAGAAATCTTGGAACGATTACAAATCCGCTTACGAAGCGCAGCAAAAGTTGGAGAACTTCATGGCTGGGTTTGGCGTTCATGGGGATTTGAAAGAGGGTGAAGAATTTGAATTGCCAGTTAGTCATTGTAATAAAAAGAAACAAAAGTAGTATCAATAGTACGAACAACATATATAAAACATAGAACGATGGATGACGTTATCATTGTAGGTAGTCTAAGTGACAAGGAGTTGAAAGATTCCATAGATGCCCTTGTCGAACATGTTGACGAAGGCACTAAAAAGATGGCTAAAAGTTTCGATAGTGCCATTGAGCAAATGAAAAACTCATTGAAAAGCCTTGGCGACGTCAAGATTGACATGGGTAACGTTGCAGATGGTGGTAGCGTAAGGCGAACGAAACAAAACGAAATCGAGGAAAAAAGCGTAAAGAATACGACGCTTGCTTACGACCAACTCGCAAGTGCCATGCAAAAGGCTACAAGCCCAAAGAGCGCAGAGGAAAGTTTCTATGCTTTCGTGCAAAGCTATCGTGAACATGCGGCGAAATTGGCAAACGAAATCAAGTCATTGCCAATGCAAAGTCTCGACAGGCAAGTGGAAGAATACCAACGCTTCGAGAACGAGATAAACAAAGTCAAGGCAAAGATAAAGGAATTGCGTTCGCAACTTAACGAGGTTGGCAAAGACCCAAAAGCTACACGGTGGGACGTAAAGGCGATAACAGACCAAATTTCATTGTACGAAAAGCAAATCAAGCAACTAACATCACAACAAATTGCAAGCACACGATTGATGGAACAAGCCGATAAGGCTGCTATGGAACAAAAGCGTGCCATGTATGATGAAACGATAAGGCTTATACGGGAACTTACGACGGAGGAAAAGAAAGCCGCTCAAACATCGCAAGGCATTGCCAATGCGCAAAGGCAACAAGCACAAGGCGGAGGCGTTAGTGGCGTTGGAGGTGGCGGTCAAAGCGGTGCGACTGCGCAATCCGAAATCGTAAGGCAATTAAGGGAACGTATTAGGGAAGAGGAAAAGCTTCGTGAGTCAATGGAACTTGATTCAAGGGAATTGCTAAAGCAAAACGAACTAATCGCATCGTTGAAAAAGCAACTCAAAGAGGAATTGATGACCGAAGAAGAGCGTCGTAAGGCAATCGAAAAACAAAACGAGGCTTTGGAACGCCAAAAGGCAAAGCAACTAAAGAACGCACAATCATCATACCTTTATAATTTCAACAAGGCTAACACGGAATCATCAAAGGACATCGCAACGGCAGAACAAAAGTTAAGGAACTTGAAGAAAGCCGTTGATGATATGCGCAGGAGTGGCTTGTTTGATGAAGTAAAATTGAACAAGGCACAAAAAGCCATTGATTCGCTTGAAAAAAAGATTGAACGTATGCGTTCAAGAAAGCCAATGACATTGAAAGAGGTTATTGGCATGGATGAATCGAGCGTTGATGCAATCACAAGGAAAATGGCTGCATTGAAGCGTGTTTCCATCGACCCAAAGAACACTTCGCAAGTAAGCCAATTGGGTAACGAATACCAAAGGTTATCACGCTTGCAAAGTGAACTATTGGGAAAGAACATACAACTTACGCATTCAAACAACTATCTTGCACAATCATTCGGATATATACGAAATCGTGTCGTTTACGCATTGACGTTGGGTGCTGCAACGAGTTTCATTAAGCAAATCTACGAGATACGCTCAGCTTATGAACTTTTGGAACGTTCGATTGGCGTACTTGTAAATTCATTCCAAAAGGGTAGTCAAATATTCCAAGAATTGAACGACATGGCTTTAAAATCGCCATTCACGTTGATGGAATTGGCTGGTGCTGCAAAGCAACTTACTGCGTATGATTTTGCCGCAAACGAAGTCGTGAACACGACACGTAGGTTGGCTGACATTTCCGCTGCATTGGGCGTACCTATGGAACGATTGACATATAACTTAGGTCAGATTCGTGCGCAAACGGTACTTACGGCACGTGATGCACGTGACTTTGCAAACGCAGGTTTGCCAATCGTGAAGTCGCTTGCTGATTATTACACCGAACTTGAAGGTCGTGTTGTTAGCACTGGCGATGTTTATGATAGAATGAAAAAGAAAATGGTTTCATACAATGACGTAATGATTGTATTGAACCAATTGACGGATGAGGGAGGCAAGTTCTTTGATTTCCAAGCAAAGCAAGCAGAAACGTTGCGTGTGCAATTGGCTAACCTTACGTTGGCATGGAACAACATGCTAAACGAAATAGGAGAAGCCAACCAAGGCGTGCTGACAATGCCTATAAAGGGGTTGAAATTGTTGTTCCAAAATTGGCAAAGCGTAAACCACATACTTACCGCAGTTATCGTATCGTATGGCGCATACAAGGCAGCGCAAATGATTGTGAATAGCACAATAGGACAAACGGTAAAAAGCCTTAACAACCAGATTTTGGCAGAGCAACGTGCAATACAAACACAAAATATGCTGACCGCTGCAACGTATCGCAAAATTACGTGGGCTGATACCAAGCAACTTGACATGACGAACAAGATAACTGTTGCCGATTACAAGAACATACTCGCAAAACGACAACTAAGCGTTTCGCAAGCGCAATTGCTTGTTGCGCTAAACAAAACCAATGTTGCATTGCAACAAGCATTGGTTGAAATGGGAGTGCTTACTACAAGACAAGTTGCGTTGGCACGTGCAGGAGGTGTTATGACGTTAGTATGGAATCGCATGGTCATAGCGGCACGCAACCTTTCATCAGCATTAAAGTCATTTGCCGTTTCTAATTGGTGGATGTTCGCATTAGGCGCAATCTTTGAAGTATATAGTACATGGCAAAATTACACGCAAAAGATAGAGGAACTTAACAAGGGCATTGCCAATAGCGAAAAGGAAAGTTTCGAGAGTATTGGCGAGTTCCTTTCCAACTATGAAAACGTGCTTGATAGGCTTTACACAAAAAGAAAGCCAGATGAAAATGGAAACATCGATATGTCACGTGCCGACATTCCCGTTGAAGAAGCCACGAAAGCATGGGAAGCAATGCGTGAGAAAATCACCGAATCAACTTCTGCGTCTAACATGTTCCTAACAACTTTGGAAGCAGAAGCAGACGTCAATGAACGTTTACGAAAGGGATTTGATTACCTTGACGAATTGCGAAACGTTGATGGCGTTTTGAAAGACATAGGCAAGGATGCGATTGAAATTTCATCAAACATTCTCTATGGTATTGGCGGTGAAGGCTTGGTTGATGACCTTGACGATTACGTCAAAAGCATGGATAAGTACCAAAAGAAACAAGAAGAACTTGGTAATAACAATCGTGCGGAGGAATTGTTCAACGATATGTCAAATGACTTGCGTGAATTGCGTGGTGAACTTGACATTACCGCTGAATCATTGGCTAAGTTTACGTTGGATAAGGATTGGGGAGCAACTGCTCAACGTGAGGCGTTTGAACGTACTTTCTCTCAGATAGCGCAACAACAAGAACTTAGTACAAGGGAATATCGCATCATGCGCATAAGGGCAGAGGAACAATATTATGCCAAGTCACGTGAATTGCTATTGAATGAAATCCGCTATGCAACTGGTGAGCGCAAAATGGCACTTCAAGAGCGTTTGAAAGACCTTGATGTTGAGTTCAATACACAAAAATCCGTTCAAGAAACGTTCTTTACATGGTTGCAAGAACGCCAAACAAGCGAGGTGCAACGCAGGTTAGGGGATAAAACAAAAGAGGAAATTGCACAAGGAACATGGCTTACTGGAGAAAACAAAAAGTGGGCTGAAAAGATTGCACGTGATTTTTCCAACGAATATGGCGTTTCTTTCAACGAACTATCTAAGTTGGTTATGGATGCAAACACTTGGTTTATCAACATACCAGTGTATTTCAACACTATTTGGAAAGAGCCATCCGATATTGTTGAGGATTATGAGAAACGCACAAAGAAATCAGCTAACGCAGACATTCAAAATGCAAAATCGCAAGTTGAGGTAATCGACATGCTAAAGAAAAAGCAAAAGGAACTGCAAGAACAAATTGATACCGCACGTCGAGCAGGCGGATTGTATTGGGAACAAAACAAGGCTACGTTAGAGGAACAAAACAAGGCGTTGATAGATGACATTCATTCGTACAATGCCTTGACCGACGCAGAGGAAAAAGCGCAAAAGGAACGTAACAAGAAAAAAAGGGGGGGAAAGGGAAACAAGCCAGAAGACGCAATCGCAGAGGCTTTAAAGCAAGAACTTTCCATAATTGATGAAATGCGAAGCAGCTATGATAAGTTGCGCAAGGCTGGCGTTTCCAACATGGACGCCATAGACTTGGCGAGTCGTGGCTACGAAGCAACCATCATGCGCATTAACAACGTATTGCAAAAATTCGGAATAGACAAGTTCAACGCAAGCAATTTCGCAGGGAAAGACGTGCGTGGATTGTTAAAATCTCTCGAACAACAACGTGACGCACTTTTGGCAAGCGGAAAGGTAAAAACAACAAGCGTTAAGGACTTGGACGTTAAGATTCAAAAACTTACCGTTGATGCACAAGCCTACGACATGAAGAAAGTTACGGATGGCTTGAACAACGAACTTAATAAGTTGAAAGATGAATACGAATTGGCAATCGAGTTGGATGCAAACCCAGAACTTGGTAATGTTTTCAGTGATATGTTTAACATTGACGTTGATGCATTGCCACAAACGTTTGGCGAAATGGTTGATAGGGCGCAATCCATCATAAACGCAAAGTTAAGGGAATTGAAAATTGAATCTCCATTTGACTTGATGCGAACGCAAATTGAAAGCGTTGATGATGGCAATATCAAGATAAAGGGTTTTGCGGAAAACGTTGGTCTTGACGTTGATAGCGAGGCGATAAAGGAACTTATCAAGTGGCAGAACACGTATAGGGAAATGTTCAAGAAGAACATTACGGAAACGGAGAAAATGCTTGATGATTACGTCAAGAAATATGGCGATTATTCCGATAAGATAGCGGAGGTAGAAGCCAATCGTCTTGAAAAGTTGAAAAAACTCAACGAAGCGTACTATACGGAGGAAATGCGTCAAAGACCAGAATATCTTGCAAAGTTGAATGCAATCAATGAGGGAGCAAGAAAGGAAAAGTCAAATGTCAAATTTGATGATTTCAAGAACTCACGCTATTACACGATGATGTTTGAGAACTTGGACTACGTTTCCACGAAAACCATACGTGATATGCGTGATAGGTTGCGTGACTTGATTGATTCGATGAACGACCTAACGCCAGAGCAATTGAAGCAAGTAATGAACCAATATGAAAAGTTGGAACAAAAACTTGTAAAGCGCAGCCCATTCAAGACACTTGCGAAAGACGTTAAGGAATACTTTAAGACAACAAAGGAAAGAAAAGAAGCAAACGAGGCTTTCCGAAATGCGCAAAAGGAATACGATGCGCAAAAGGAAGTCGTGGCTGCATTAAAAGAAAAGTACGAACTATGGAAGTCAAACGAAGATGTTCCACAATCGTTGCTTATTGCCTTACAAACTGAGATTATCGCAGAAGATGAAGTAAAGCAAAAGTTGAAAGAACAACTTGAACTTGCGCAAAAGAAAGCCGACCAATACAACCTAATCAAGAAACTTGCATTGGAGGAAGCGGAAGCAACGGCGCAAATCATAGCGCAAAACCTTGCTTCTTTGGCTGAACTACGTGATAACCTACAACAAACGTTCGGATTTGATTTTGGCGATAACATCAACGCAGCCATTGATGGATTGACACGTTCTGGCAACGGTCTTAGCAAGACCATTTCATCATTGCAAAGCGGCAACGTTGTTGGTGCTGCAAGCGGTGTTGTCGACATCATCGGTGGCATTGGCGATAGCATTGCAAGCATATTTGGCGATGGTGCTGCAAGAACTAAGCGCATTAATAGGGAAATCGAAAATTCAGCAGAAGCCGTTCGTCGCCTTAACATGGCGTACAAGGAACTTGAAGTGACGGCGAACAACGCTATGGGTGCGCAAGAACTACGTGCAAGGCGTGAGCAAGTTGCCAACAAGCAAGCGCAATTGGAGGAGTTGAAACGTCAAATGCAACTTGAAGAATCTAAGCGTTCAAAGGACAGAAGCGATGATGACATCAAGCAATACCAAGAATCAATACAAGACTTGGAACTTGAAATTGACGAGTTAAAAAAGGACATTGTTTCCACGTTGCTTGGCGGTGATGTAAAGAGCGCAGCGGAGTCGTTCGTTTCCACATGGGTTGACGCATGGCGACAAGGTGGTGATACGATGGGTGCATTAAGCGAGAAATTCGACGACATGATAGATACGATGATAGCCAAATCCGTTGCGTCATATCTTGTTTCAAAGCGTTTGCAACACATTTTCGATGCGGTTGATGATATGACGGATGAAATGTCGGAGGGCGGTGCTGAAATCACCATGAACGAACTAAAGCGCATAAAGAGTATCATTGGCGATAAGTCGGTCGCTGAACTTATCAACGAAGACCTAACAAACTTGTATAATGCGCTTGGAATTGCGTATGGCGTGAATGGTGAAGCAAGCAAGAGTCTTTCAGCCCTACAACAAGGCATACAAGGCATTACAGAGGAAACGGCAGGAGCATTGGAAGCGTACATGAATATCGTATCGCAAAAGGTATTCGAGCAAAACGACTTGCTTGTACAAATCCGTGATACAATACAAGGGTTTGACTTTGACGTGCAACTTGGGGTATTCTCGCAAATGCTTCTTCAACTACAAAACAACTATATTTTGATGCAATCCATACATTCAATGATGGACGGTTGGACTGTACCAGCAGGGAACGGAATACGTGTTGAACTTTTATCTTAGTGATATATGGATGAAATGACGAATTTTAGGAAAAACGCATTGCTTGAAAACTTGTGCAAGGAATGGTCTTCGATGTGGGCTGCGTGCCACGAGGACAAGGAAAAGCTGATGCGATTGGTATTGATGCAGCAATCAGCACCCTACTTTGCCACTTTTTGCAACAACGGCAAAGGTCTTTCAATGGAATATTGCAAGCGAGAGTTTAAGGATTACGTTAATGGGCGTGTGTTCCACGATTGCGATGGCGTTAAGGGTTATACCTATGCCATGTACGTTGATGCGCCTACATGCGTTGAAATTGGCTTGGACGTGGTGCAAATGCTATGGTGCAACAATGTTGATGTAGTGATACCGCAAACCAAATGCCCCGTCTTGTACGTTAGCAACCATTCCACGTTGAACATCACGCTTGATGGCTACAATTCGCCAAAGATATACTTGTTCGATGATAGCGTGGTGAACATCATGGAAGGCGACGAGGAAAGCAAGGTGGTTGTTTACAAGTATTCCAAAGATGCAAGGGTGGAACTTGGTAAGTATTGCCTTGCAAGCGTGAAAGTGTTTGATAAAGGTTTGCGGCTTTAACAAAATAAATATTAACGATTAAAACTATAATAGGCTATGGGAAATGACTTAAAGGAAATATACTTCGTAAAGAAGAACGATGTTGATTGTTTTATCGACATAACCGACTTGTTCGATGGCGTTCGTGTATTGAAAATGGATGGCTTTTTGTCGAAGGGAAAGCCAGTTAATATCTTTACGCAACAATGGGTTGATGAACAAGAAGAGGATTTCATGATTACCACGATAGACGAAAACGAAGAGCCAAAGGTGGTAAGAGAAAACGTAGATATTGAAATGACGTTCATTGTAAAACAGAAATACGCAAAAAGTAACATCAACGTTCAATGCGTACATGAATGCTTCGTAGAATATATGACATGTTCCGATATTTGGCTTGGCACGAACTACATGGGTGGAAGGTGCGTTCATTGCGTTTGCCTAAAGGAATACACGCCAACCATCGTAAAGCTATGTCGTGGAGAAAATTCCTACATAATGGGAACTTTGACGTTCCATGCGCTTGACGAGCCATGTTGTTGAATAATTTTCTTATCTTTATAAATACATTATTTCTTTCATTCTGATAACTGATTTTGTACTGCTTATTTAGTTTTTTTAGTGGAAATCAAAAAAAAGGTGGTCATCGCCCGTGACGGGTAGTGACCACCAATCTTCTATAACAAATCAAATATTATGGAACAAAGAAAATCATTCTATTTGAATATGCGCTTGTACCAAGGCTCTACGCCATTGAAACCCTCGTTGATGTCTTGGCACTCGTCTTCGGTTTTGTCACGTGTTGAACATTGTGCGCTTGAAAGTTCGTCTTGCAACGTGGCAATCTTCGCTTTCAATTCTTTAATCGTTGCATCTTGCGTTGCCTTTTCCTTTTTCATGGAATAGATAATGTCGGCTTTCCTCTCGTTCAACTCGTCTGCTTCTGCGCCATACGCCTTTGCCTTTTCAAATTCCCTTGTAAGCGTTTCCACTTTCTTTTTCAACTCGCCATTGTTCAAGCGAAATCCGCTAATGCGCTTTTTAAGCGTTGCGATTTCTTGCAACATTTGTTCCTCTTTCGTCTTTTCTTGATTTTCCATAAATTACGTAATTTAGAATGTTTATATATAGCTATATCAAAAATCCGCTTGTTCGTATTCATCCAAGTTCGGAACGCCCATGTCACTCATTTGGCTTTCCTTTATCATGCGCAATTCCTTCTTTACGCCTAACCTTGGATAACTGAACCTATTGCAACATTGCCCTATCACGCTATAACCATCAACCAACTTTTCATGTTCTATGGCATAGGGCAACACATCGCCTTTCACTTCAACCAACATTCCGTCCGAAAAATGCTCACTAAGGTATTTCTTGAAATATGGCTTCCAAATCGTTTTCCATGACATGTACTTATCATCTACGATTGTGCCATCATTGCGCTTGTAGCCTTTCTTGTATTCGCTAACGAACAAAAGAACGCAATCTGGCTTGTAAACCAACTTTTCAACAAAACCTATTATAGTAACATTAGCCATACTTTCAATTTAAGCCGCTTTTCTTTCGATTTAAGCGCATATCTTACCAAATGTGATAACTTGTACCATTTTGAAAAGATGTGCGCTTAGAACGAATTATTAATGTTTATCGAGTTCCATTACCGTAATAACGCAGTAGTTAGCAATGTCAAGGAGGTTATCCCTTAGACTTTCGCCAATGTTCATTTCTTGCCCCTTAACCATGTTCTTTACACGTTTCAACTTGTCGTTTATGCGTGCAATGGCTGGTATAAAGCCAAATTCCTCTATCGTTTCCGCAAAGCTATTGCCATAATCGGCATTTTTCGCCAAATACGTTTCACGCATTTCATGTATCACTTTGTCAAATGGCGCATTTTCTTCCTTTTTCGTTTCCATAATCAATTTGTTTTTGCAAAAATAACACTTTATTTTGAATATTCAAACATCAAACAACTTTTTTAACACTAAAAAGGCGTATCGTCGCCCTCAAACGGTGCAAATGGCATACCATCGTCAACATTCATTGCTTGCTCATTTGGCGTTTCCATTGCTTGTGGCGTAATTTCGTTGCTTTCTTGATATGCAGCACAATCAAACTGCATATCGCCTTGCGTTGGCTCTATTTCCCAACCATATCTTATGACTTCGTTCACGTCGTTCTTGAAACGGCGGCTTTCGATTTCGTATTGCAAGCCAACCATCAAGTCAACTACGCCAAACATGCGTTCCTTGCACACCTCTATCACGTTCCCGTATCCTTGAAAGCGTTGTATCTCGCTTTGTCCGAAAAACTCTGCGCCAGAACGGAAAAAGTCGTTGTTCACACGGTGGATTATAAAGATTTTGTCAACCGCATTTTGCAAGTCGCTTGAACCGCTAATGTCATTCTTGCGAAGAAACGTGGTGACTTTTCTCGGATGAGCAACAAGTATGATGTGAACTTGGTTTTTCTTGGCAAAATCCTTTATTTGAAGAATCAAGTTCCTTTGCTTGTTGTTCTTGTCTCCTTCAAGTATATCAATGTCAAGCGAGAACAAGTTGTCAAGCGCAAAAACTTTCACGCCAGCTTTCAGCAAAAGTTCCATATCGTGAAATATCTGCTGCCACAACGTTCCGTATTCGTTGTTATACAAGAAAAACTTTCCGTCAAGCCACATATCTATCCTTTCGCCAATGCCACTTGGAACGTAATACTTTCCATCGCCATAGGATGAAATGCGCAAGTTATTCTTTCCTGCTGCAACCATTTGCACCCACGCCTTGAGAATATCCGCACGCAATTCACCACTCCACAATGCAACTTTCGTTCCTTGGTTGATGATGTTCAAAAGCAAGGTGTTAAGCCAAGATGACTTTCCGCTTGCATTGCTTCCCGACAATATCGTAACCTCCGACATATACAAGCCTATGATGTTCCTATCGAGTTCCACGAAGCCAGTCCTTACGTGTTCAAGTTGCGAAATATCGACTTTCTTTATCGAGGACATGGAAAGCCACTTTTCACCCAACTCTGGCAATTCCTCCTTTATCTCGTACTTTGGCTTTTGCGGGGCTTGTGAAATGTATTGCCTTTGATTGTTTTGCTGTATGTGTGGTCTTTGTTCATTTTCATAGTCATAAGCGTGTGGGTCAAAATGCAACCTAAACGCTCTCCAGTCATATTGACTGCATGAATTGTGAAAACACTTGAAAGCAACACTACCATTTGGCATTTCAAACAATGCGCTATCTGGTGCTTTGTGTTGCGAATCAAACGGACATTCTTCAAGTACGAATTTTGTTCCTCCACCACTTATAGGCAATTCTTTTGCTACTCTTATACCATACTTTGATATAAATTCCCTTAGATTAAATTGTTCGTTTGGCAAACAATTGTATTGCCTACGTTGTGGCTGTTCCACCTTGATTGCGTATTTCGTATTGAACGCCTTTATTTGTTCAATACCCATACGCTTTATTTCGCTTGGTACGGAAAGTATCTTAGCCAAACGGTGAGGTCTTTCATCGGTAGAACGACCTTTGCGCCCGTATGTTCCCGACAATCGCAATATTCGGTTTGCATCGTGCAATACGGTATCTATTTTCACGCTTTCGTCGGTAAAGTTGTTTGCGAGTATTTCAAGAAAAGCCTTGATGCAGTCTTCGCTCTCCTGCGTATTATCCATATCAATAGGATAAAGCAAATGGTAGCCACTTGACGAATCGCATACTACTGGCGTACTAAAACCATTATCACGCAAGAACACGAATACCTCTTGCGCTTTCTTATGCGCCTTTGCCTTTTCATCATCCGTTGAACTAACACCGCTTGGACGTTCGCAATCAACGTCAATAGGCAACCAACAACGATGTTCTATATCTTGTTTACTTGTAGCCGTTCCTTTCACTTGCTTAAAGCAATTAAATTGGTCACGACTTGCACAAGCACTTTTAACTTCGTTTATGGAATAATATATATTGGCATTATCGAATGGTTCAAGTGCTTTAATTGCTTTTTCTACATCATAGAAATATCCACTCCAAGTCCTATCTCCAAGAACACGTATTTCAAACAATTCGTTATTAGGTTTGAATACGCTATGCCATTTTCTAATTTCTGATACGTCCATGATTTTTATATTTCCAAATATAACCATAAGCCGTAGGTCTTTTTCCTCGGCAATTTCTACTTATACTTGTAGCATTTCCATTTACCGCCTTTGCAGCATCTACGGTTGAAGGGAACTCGGCAATAAATATATTATCTTTTGTGAACTGCAATACTGGTATGCGTACCTTTGACATTGCTTTTTCAATGTTCGCTTTCATTCTATCCGATAACTTTTTTTTGTAATCATCAGAAAGTTCTTTTCTTCTCCACGCTTCAGAAAGGTGTTTTCTTGTAATAGGGTTATTTGCATTTTCGCAATACGTAACCCATTTTAGATTGCCAATAGAATTATTGCCTCTATTTGTATCTATGTGGTCTATACAAGGTTTGTTTTCTGGATTAGGAATAAAAGCCTCAGCTACAAGACGATGAATTTTGACGCTTTTTGTTTTTCCGTCTTTGTATAATGTTACATACTTATATCCATGTATGTCGATGTTTGGGATTAGTACTTTCGGCTTGTATTTTCTCCCATCGCAATAATTACCATTACTCATTACATTTCCGTTTGATGAAACTTTATAAAAGCCATCATAACCTTCAACGTCTTTCCAAATTTCTTTTTCTGCCATTTTTGCTAATCTTTTAAGTTATGCTAATCTATTAAAAAAGTGGAAAGGGCGATTAGCATATACCCTTTATCATTGGGACATGACCCCCAACTATCCACTTTGCAAAGTTATAAATTTTCTATGATATATCCAACGTTTATCGTCATAATTTCGCTATTTCGTTATCTATCTCAACTATCGTTTTACGTGCAAGTTCAACGGCAGCGTCAAGCAAGATTCCATTGCTTGCAAATATCGTGAAATCGCTTACGTTGATGAAATTCACAAGTTGCTCCCTTCTTTTCACAAGCGCATTGTATCTTGCTATCTGCGTTGGCGTCATAGTTTTTTATATTCCTCGCTAATAATACAAGGGATTGTTTTCTTGTAATCTATCCTATGATGCAAGCGCATGGAGCGTTCACCCATGAGTGCAATCTTTACACTTGCAGGTGCTATCATAATCGTATAGAAGGATTTTACATAAGTGCCTACATTGGCATAAAGAGTGGAAATTCCACCACTATTTTGTTGCGTATCGTCCTGGTCTAACTTAAAAGGCATAAAAGTAAAAAACAAATCACCTCTCATTCCATCGCCTACATAGGCGTTTACGTCCTCATTAAGAATACCAACGAATTTTATCTTTCTCTCGACGAGGCAAAAAAAACTATTCATTGCCTTACGCTTAACGATTACGTCCTCTTGATAGCCTCCTATATGGTCGCCACCTTGACTGAATGCTATTGTTTTGACGCGCTCATCGGTGTTTAGGAGAAATTCAATAAACCATTTCGCAATCAAGTTGTAGCAAATGGTCTTTTTGGCTCTCTCCTTGCGCTTATGACCGAAATAGTAGTAATCATCATCCATTTCTTGAAAATACTCATATCCGAGTTCCTTTGCAATGGAGAAACATACATTACGAGCGAATAGTATAGCATTTCTTTTGCCAAAGTTGTTCATGCTATCTACTTCTTTTGCGACTTTTAGCTTATCAAACACGTAAACATCTTCTTTACCATACTCTTTATAGTATTCTTCCAATGTATCATCTTCATTGTCGCATACAACCACTATACGCCCCGTGTAGCCACAAGAACGTAGCATATTATAGGTATCTCGCTTATGTGGTCGCCCATGCGATAAGATAAATATGACAAATTTCTTCAAATCTGCCTCACGATAACAATTCAAGCTCATATAGTTTCCTCATTTTATCGTTAAGTTGCACAAAACCCTCCTCAATAGCTTTATCAAAGTCTATGATAACCAAAGCAAGTTTCTCCATCAACTCTTGCATTTCCTTGTTTGCACTTGCATAGTAATCTGCAATGCTTTCATAGTTAAACTCTATAAACCTCGATGCTGCGAGTTTTAGAAATTTCTTTTCTTCATCACTAACACCACTATTGCTATCTATCATACGACAAAGGCGAAGATATTTCTGGTGGTCATAGCAATTATACAAATTACCCCCCCCCATTTTCCCTTGGTGTATAAATTGGTGTTTGTACTTTGTGAGAATATTTCTTTTCACTTTCGCTAAGTTCTATTTTATCAAATCCAAATAAATCTTGTTGTTTCATGATTCAAATAAACTTAATTGGTTACTATCTTTCTTGTTCTTTCTATCATATCGCTTGCGTTGCGTTTGCAAGTAAGGGCATGGCGTTCCTTTCAAGGTGAAATCCCTGCAAATATCTATCGTCCTTTGCTTGATTGGCTCGTTGCCAATCATCCTAACGAATATATCACGTTGTATCGAACACTTTGGCATATTTCCGCTTGTAGCGTTTGTGTACGTTCCATCCGCTTTCGGTTCGCTTGATTTTACGCACCTTTCGCAATTGTAGTGTTCAAACATCATGTGTTCGCTACCGCTATGAAATGGGTCTTCGTTCACCTTTTTCATCATATTATTCATTTTTCCAATTTCACATTACAACTTGAACATCTTTATGTCGAACAACACTATTCAAGTCATCAACAAGTAGTAACTTTTCAATGTTGCATCCATGTTGTCTTTCATACATATCAGTAATTGTGCGTATCATTTCCTTGTATTCATTTATAGATGAAAAATTCATGTCTTTCAAATAATCCTTTTCCAACTTCTTATTCCTTTCAACTAAATCACAATACTTTGAATGCAAATCTTCTTTTTCATGCCACATCTTATTCTTATCTTTTTCTGATTTTTTAAATTCATCCAATAAACATGAATAATTCGCATTCGCTTTTTTATTTTCTTTTTTATTGGAACGATATAGTTTGAAAAGAACGCACACGATTAAAAAAAGAACTACGTTAAATATTAAACTTAATGTTATCATAATTTCATGCTTTTAATTTCAATTTTTTCTTTTACTGGTTCTCACGCATACTCTTTCCGTTAAGGCAAATGGCACGTGTAATGGCACGAAGCCTGTCAAGCGTTCTTATGCCGTACCTTTCACGAATCTCGTCTGGCGTCAAGTTCGTGGAAAGCACAAGCAACTTCTTCTCTTGCTCGGCTATATCCACCACGTCGCTAAAAACGTCACGCTTCTCGCCATATACGCTCGTAATGCTTTCCGTACCGAAATCGTCAATGAATATCACTTGCGCACATAGCATGGAATAGTAATCCGTCTTGTCCGATTGTATCAAGTGCAAATTGTTGGCACGGCACTTGAAAGTCTTAACTTGCTTGCAATGGTAAGCAATCAAAGTTGGTATGATGTTGTAGCACATAAGGCTCTTTCCACGACCGTTTGCGCCATAAAGCAACAAGCCCTTTTCGTTGTTATCCTCCAACCACGATGCGATTTCGTCATATCCTTGCAACCACTTTGCGCTTTCTCCAATGAAATAGCGCAATCCACGGCATAGCATTTCCTTCGTGTTTTCCAATTCCAACGAAAGAAATTCTTTCCTTGCGCCCAATATATTCCTAAATTCATCCATATTGCTTGATTTTTTCGTTATTTGCCACTTTATTTCGCTTGTGTTGCGATTTATCGTATAATGTGGTATTGTTACCAACATCGACGAAAACAATCGCTTACAAGGCTTTATTTCCACATCACCATCCATTTTCGTTCTTTAGCTTCTCGTTTCTTTCCTCCAACGTTTCACGGATTATCATGCCAGTTGGCAGGTTGTCAAAGCGTTTGTTGTTTTTCAACGGGAATAAGCCAGCGTAGTTGTTTTGCATGGATTGTTCGACAATCGCCTTTGCCACGCTTGGATTGTTGTTGCTCATCTTCAACAAACTTTCGTACATCGAATTGAATCCACGTTGCTTGTATGATTGGCGTTTCTCTTTCTTGTATTCCAACCATTCCAACACAATAGGCATGAATGTTTCATCAACAAACGACATATCCAAAGCAAACTTGTTTCCTTTTTTTGAAATAGATTTATCTATTTCTTTTTCTTCTTTGTTAATAGTAGATTGGTTATTATTCTCTATACAATTATTACTATTATTATTATTATTAATTATATTGCACTTGTATTTTGATACGTTTGCACTTGTATTTTGATACGTGTGCGAACTATCATCGGAATAGGCAATAATTTCGTATGCTTCACCAATTCGGAATGCAGGGAAACTTCCAGCTTGATTCTTTACGACGTGTTTTTCGAGAAATCCAAATGAACATAGTTTATCCAATCTATCCACCAACGCCTGTTGCTTGATGTTAATAATTGGCAAATCATCAATTATAACCGAATACTTAACATAGCAAAACGTCTTGTCATCGACAATGTACTTTATGATTTTCTTTCTGTTCATAAAGTCGGAAATTTCACGAAGTATAATAAGGTCAATGACATCTATTGATATTAACTTCGCTTTACCATTGTGCATTTCCTCTCTTTGGAATTGCAATACCTTTTCTTGGTTGAAACCTAAAATAGAATATTTCATACTTATAGCAGTTTATTAAAAACCAAATGAGCGATTTACTCGTTGCTGCTATTCAACTTTCAATCGCCCATTTCGGCAAAATTAGTTATAACTTTATCTTTTTACGTTTTGCGCCTAAATAGCAGACAACGCATCAACGTATCTATTTCTTATCGAAAAACATTGCAAAGATACAACTTACATTTTAAATACGCAAACTTTTTAATGTTTTTTTTAAAATAAACTTAGTTGTTTGACAATTCCCCCATTACTCATTTGTATCTCTCCAAAGCATTCTGACGCAAAACGTTTTTCTTGTGCGTCAAAATAATCTTTGTCAATCTCGCATCCCACGTAATCAAAGCCGAGTTTGTAAGCAGCAATACGGCTGCTTCCAGAACCTACCATTGGGTCGAATATTGTTTCGCCTTCTTTGACGTAGTTCTTGAATATCCAAGCATACAAGGCTACACTTTTTTGCGTTGGATGGATTTTCTTTTCTCCATTAGATGCAACGTGTTGTCTGAACATCTTTGCAGGGCTGTCAAAACTCGACCACGCATATTCACACATGGCAAGTGAGAAATCGAACGGCTGCATCTTATCCCATATAAGGAAATGCTTGTTTGGCGGTAATCCGAAATAGTTGCCTCCCCATATAATTTGATTCTTAGAAACACGGAATAATTCGTCAAAGAACTCTTTATCTGGAGTTTTGTTATCCCAGTCTTTCTTTTCATGCTTTTGTCGCACTGGATTAGCGGCTATGCCTATTCCGTAGTTGGGGTCTGCGCAAGCAAGGTCGAAGTAATTGTCTGGCAATTCCTTCATATAAGAAACGCAATCCACGTTAAAAACTTCACTTCTTTGTTCCATTTCCATATTTCTTTCTTTTCCCTTTCAACTTGCTTGCATAAAGCAACGCACTTACCTTTGAATAGACGCCAACACGACGAAGTTTCTTTACGTTATCGAAGTCTTCATCTTCAAAGCATTGGCGATACGACTTGTTTAGCATTTGCGGTATTTCCGTTCTTGCAATGCGTTCGTCATCGACCATGCGTGAAAGCATCTCGACTTCATGTTCTGTCGCCTCGCACTCGCCACGCTTGTTCTCGTTGACGATACGTTGAAGCCATTCGCCAAGGTTGTGTTTCTTAGCCATGTGCCGCAAGCTACGAAGATAACCACGACACAAGGCTTGTAGCGTTTCATTGCGTTGCCTATCCATAGCAAAACAATTAGACTACACTAAAACGGAAGTTCACTATCGTCGGCATTATCTCCACTATTTGAAGATTGCGCTTGCTGCGGAATCGGACTTTGCTCTTCTTGTTCTTGCGTTTGTTGTTGAACTTGCGCACCATCGCCATCAATGCGCTGCGCACGCCAAGCCGAAGCCTCCGTGAACCAACGCCCCTGCCATTCCCTTGATTCCACGTCAAAAGAAACGTTGTAATTGCCGCCAACCACGATTCCCATTTGGTTGAACCTATCGTCACCCATCACGGTGAATGCGACTTTACGTGGGTATTGACCGCTCGTCTCGCCAATGAACGTATGGCGAACATAGGTATTGCCGTTCTTCTTGGATTCAAAACTCTGCGGCTCTAAAACACCGATAACCTTTACTTGTAATTCCATAATAAAACTCCTTTTTTCTAAAAACTTGATTTAATATAAATTGATAAACACTTTAATTATCGTACCTAACGAACTTGTCTGGAACGCACGTTAGCTTTTGTATCAAAAGTTCCGATTCTTCACGACTATCAAAGCACGATGCCGAAGACTTGTCGACGTATGACACGACAACCTCCGAACTCAACAACCAACCATTCAAGGGTACTATCCTCAAGTACATCTTGAACAAGCCAAAGAACAACTTTCGATATACACGAAATTCAATGCGTGAAGACAACACCTTGCCATTGATGTTGGTCTTCATTACGACTATATCCTTGCTTATGCCGAACTTCATACCCTCATCCACGCCTTGTACAACCTATCATGCTGGTCTAACCCAACATTCCAAACCATATCGCCACCGAAGTAAACACGAAAGAACTTGTCACCATCATTGGGATGGTTTATCGCAACTATACGTCGCAAATCCACCGTCACCTTGTGACCTTGAAACAATATCACCAACTTATCCTTGTTCATTTCCTCATTCATAGTTTATACACTTTCACTTGATTTAACCACGTTCTTTTGCCACGTCTTGCGTTAAAGCACCATAAGCCCATAACTTACCCACAAGCAACAAGAAAATGGCTTAGAACGAAAATAAAAGGCATTTCACGCAAAGACTAATACTTGTCACTCATTTTGTCATCAACATACTTGCATATCCTTTCCCACGAACGTGCATTGTGGATATGGTAGCAATCATCGCCAGAGGCACCAGCGCAATAAACACGACGATTCACGTAGTCAATGCTTTCTATCATGTCAAGATTCAACGCAACAGGCAAATTGCCATCGCCAACGAATATCCTAATGAAATTAGCCATAAGAAGAAAGAAAATTAATATTGCTTGCCATGCTTCGAAGGACGTGACTCGTTGTAGCGCATCTTATTCTCAACATGCCATACCAACTTAACACCCATGTCCTTTGCCCAACATTCAACGAAACTCAAAGCACTACCAAGAACAACGTCCAAGGGAAATATGTCGCTATCCACGCTACATAACATACTGCATAACATGAATGCCTTCTCCGTGAAAGAACGATTCCTTACCTCGTTGTACTCCTCTACCATAGAAACGCCAAGATAATCGTCATTGAACTCAATGCCAAACACGCCACACATGTCGTAAAGGCGTATCATCACGTCCGCCATCTCATCCTCCACCGTCTCCTTAACGTAACTAACGAAAGTTTCCGACCAACAAGATTCAACGATAGAAGAACCATAATCCGACAAAACCTTGTTGAATGAATGTAAATCACAATGACGATTCCTACGGTCTGCCTCAACCATCTCCGACACCTCCGTAACAACAAGCATCATACAATGCTCAACACTCAATTCCACATCATGAAAACCATGACGACAAGCACAACCATGCGCACGCTTAATAAACTCATTCGTTCGTTCCAACATAATAGTAACTAATTTAAATTAAAAAACAATTTTATAAATAAGATTCCTACTATATATAAGATACCACTTTTAATATGGTAACTACTATATATAAGAAAAACACTTGCAAATATATAAACTTATTTTGAATATAACTATAATCTATCCTATATTTAACATTTTATTAACTATTATATGGTTACTATATTAATAATAGTTACTATTTTTAATTGGTAAACCATATATATAAAGATAACCATATATATAAAGTATATATATTACGCATACGCATACACGCATATATACGCACACGTATGAGCACGAACACACGTATAAGAACACACGAACTTGATTTTCACCTTTCCAAAAAATTCAAAAATTCAATTTTTCAAAATTTTAATTTCAAAAAAAATTCGTTTCGAAAAAATTTCTTTTTAAAAATTGGGTGTTTGCACCATACCAAAATCCTTACATTTTTGGGGCGGGGGGCCGGGGGTGGGTTGGGGGTGGGGGGGGTGGGGGTTGTGGTG
>Ga0310694_10000902_pt1 | contig 36450 bp, 28 predicted proteins | sample 174DNAGHGhighgp2_FD_203884 | JGI IMG/M metagenome (GOLD analysis project Ga0310694, IMG submission 203884) | Sheep rumen microbial communities from Palmerston North, Manawatu-Wanganui, New Zealand - 1742 DNA GHGhigh gp2 (v2) (version 2) | ecosystem: Host-associated > Mammals > Digestive system... | reverse complement strand
AAGAAATGGCATGATTGGTTTAAGGAGTATTCAAAAGATGTGGATGAAGGTGAAGATGTTTCAATGCCTAGTGACGGAAGAAGTTATGATATCGCCAATATTCCGAAGTATGGATTGAGCTGTATGTATACAATGAGGTCGAATGACGAATTTTTGGGTCAGCCTTACAATACACCAAGTTACGCCATACTTACTTGTATGATTGCGAAATTAGTGAATATGATACCAGATGAACTTATAGCTTCACTCGGTGATTGTCATATATACGAGGCCCACTTTGATGCAGTTAAAGAACAATTATCTAGAAATGGTTCTGATAATTTACCAAGACTTTTAATTGAAGGAAATCAGAAAACAATTGAAGACTTCAAATATGAAGATTTTAAAATAATGGGTTATGAATCAGACCCACCTATAAAAGCACCATTATTGGTAGGATAGAATATGGTTACAAGAAAATTAGATGAAACTGTTAAACAATTTTACTTAAGTGGGCGTTTGGATGAAGATTTTGTCATGGATGCTGTGAAGCATACATTAGGTGGAGAAACCACACGTTCAACAAAAAAAGAAGATGTGGAAGACCATATTGATTTCTGGTGGGATTCACCTCGCAAGGGTAGAATTGGAATCGATGTCAAGGGTTTAAATAAAAATAAACGTAGTGACGCAACTTTTGATGACTCCATACATTGGCTTGAATTGCAAAATGTGCAAGGCAAAGATGGGTGGCTAAAAGGTAAAGCAGAATATATTGCTTTTAAGACAAATGAAAGAATCATATTTGTCAATAGGGAAAAGTTGTTAGAATTTGCCACAGAATGCATTAAAGATAAGGAGGCGGTATATGATACCCCAAAGGAGTGTTACGTACCGTATAAGCGTTTAAAATGGGGTAGAGACGATTTGTCATTGAAGGTGCTAAACACTGACTTACTTGAATTAGCAGATTTTTGTATTGAGTATGGAGAACAATAGAAAGAAAGACATGTTTGTTGAAAGGGAAATTGCAGCATTTCTAGATGAACATTTATATTCTGACAAAGAGTTGTTTACAGAATATGCAAGGACAGATGCCTATGATGAACAAATAAGAGGCTCAGACCTTATTTTAAGCACTTCTAACAAGAAGTTATATAGGGTGGTTGTAGATGAGAAGGTAGCTGCTAGATTTGCGAATACGAACCTTAATACGTTTTCATTGGAATTATCTTTTATAAACAAGTTGGGGAAAAGAACTTGTGGATGGTTTACAGATTCAATGAAGTCTACACAGTATTATATGTTTGGATGGATAACCAAGGCAGATATTGAATATGATAAAGAAAAGAAACGTTGGGACACGGATTCTTTAACCAAAGATAAAATAAGGGGAATGGATTGGTGTTTGGTTTCACGTCAAAAGATTGCTGATTTCCTTGCAAAGAAGGGTTGGACTTTAGATAAGCTTGCCCAACAAGATAAGGCGATAAGAGAGAGAGGATATGTGAAAACTCTTGATTTTGTTGACGATGTGTCATTTAGATATAGTGACAAATATATTGAAAAACCAATCAATATATTATTAAAGAAACAAACTTATATGGATTTATCTGAATGTCATGGTACAATTAGTGTTTAAAGGTGCTGAATATTTTCAGTGCCTTTGAATGTGGAAGAAAAAATTTTAGAATAGATAAGAAATAAGGTATCATTTGTTTGATACCTTTTTTGTTGTGGTAATATTTATAGAGAAATAACTAATAAAAATATATGATTAATTATGAATAGTAACATTTTAGATTACATGTATGAAGGATATGGCTATGATACAGATAACCCACTTCTTTATACTGATGTAGAAAATTTCAACGAAACACTTAGTGAAAATGGACAAATGACAACCAACGGTATGGAGACATTGGCATATAACGATGGTCCTGTAGGACATGATGCCGCAATTCCAACAGAAGAGGACAACACTTACACTGAGTTAGGTTCATTTATCTCACAAGAGAGTCCAAAGTATACAGACCTTAGACAAGGTATTTGCAGTTGTAATTAATTATTATGAGAAAGGTTACGATAAACGAGAGTGATTTATTAAAGATTAAAGAAAATATGGTTGGCAGTAGTAAACCTACTGCTAGCCGTAATGCTATTTGTGTTACGGAAGCAGCACCAGAGGTGGATGAATATGAACTTGGACAAGAATCAGATAATCCTCCAGTTGGTGGGAATTATTGCCATGTTAATGAGGTTAAGATACCTCAAAATGTGATTGATGTTTGTGTGAAATATAGACCAGATAAGTATCATAATTGGGTTGTTGTTAATCTTTTAAACCTTTTTATGATGCCAAAATATTTTCAGAAAAGGCAAACAGCATATGAAGAATACACATGGATGAGAAATATGGAGAGGTATGCTAGAGAGCATAACTTAAATGATGGGCGTTATAAACCAGTTATTATAAATTTGGATAAGATTGTATCTCCAATTACAGAAGGATATGGTAATGTTTCCATAAATGGAGATGTAAATAGAATTGATTATATTGATTATATTCCTCACGATAATCCAAGAGAGGAAGGATATGACGCAGATAACATAACTGATTTTACCCCTTATTATGAAATAACTTGTTATGGCAATGATGGAGAAATAATTTTATATGGCGAATTAACATTAAATGAATTATTTAATTATTTTCCAGACAAGATTATTCATGCAATGACAAGTAGAAAAGGAAGGAAAGTAAGTGAAGCAGAATGGAGAATAGATGATATATTATCTTGGGATACAAAACCAAATAATATTGATGATGTGGATGAAGTAAATGCAATTGCAAAAAGAATACAAAGTAGCGGTCCTAGTTCTTATATTCTTACTGATGGGGATGTAATATCATTTCCAGACCATATTCATATTACAACAATTGATGGTATGACACCTAGCAAATTTGTAGGCTTGGGAAATATTAGAGTTGGATGTGGAGGGGCTGTAGAACTAGCTAAAGAACCAACACGTGCTCAAATATATAGTCTTAAGGAGTTCTTAAGGGGAGAAGATAGTGAAGTGTATCTCGATATAGTGGAAGATAGTGGAAGAATGTACCCAGAGTGCATTTGTAGTGCAGCATATAAAAACCCAAATGTAGATAGAATTATAAATGATATAATATATTATTTTCAAGATGGCGTTAGACCACAAGGAAATATGCAATATGAGTCAAAAAGAAAATATAGAAAGTTAATTGAGAATATCAACTTTGAGGTAGATAGTTCAGAAATAGACTTGTCATCGTTTAAAAAAAAGGATAGACTACCCCAAATATGGGAAGAAGATGGAAAATTGGATTCAAGAATCAGATTGAAACTATTATCCATTGCTGATGATTTTTGGAATTTTGTTAATCTTACTTGGGTTAAACCAAATGGAATTATATTGACTGGCTCCATATGCAACTTCAATTGGTCTAGTTTCTCAGATATTGACTTACATCTCATTGTAGATTTCGATGAGATTGATGAGAAGACAGAGTTTGTAAGAGATTATTTAGATGCCAAGAAAAATGAATGGAATAATGAACACAGTGGGTTACAGATAATGGGATACCCAGTTGAATTATATGTTCAGAATCTAGAGGAAATACCTCAGAGTGGTGGAATATATGACCTTGAAGAAAACGATTGGATTAAGAAACCAAATGCAGATGATATTAAACCAATTGGTCTTAATAAGTTCTCAATCAAGGATAAAGCTGCCAATATTATGACAATCATCGATGACATGTATGATGCACTTAATTCAACAAGTGATTTATATGAGATTGAACAGATTGGCGATGATGCAAAGTATCTTTGGAAGAAAGTAAAGAATATGCGCAAAAAAGGGCTTGAGACTCAAGGTGAGTCATCATCAGCCAATATTGTGTACAAAATATTGAGAAGAACGAATTATCTCGAAAAGCTATGGAAACTTTTAACCATTGTTTATGATAGAAGTAATTCAATCAATGAAAGCATTACACATTTTGATATGTTTGATGCAGCCAAGAAGATGTTTGGCGTAACAAATGATATAAGAGAGTGTGGGTTTATATTACCAGATGGAACAATGTTAGATTTCAGTGGTAAACATAGTACCAATAATAAAGCGTCATTAGAGGGGCGTAGAACTGTTGACCATCGTTCAATAGAGAAGATTGGAAATGAAAATACTCCTTATATTACACTAAGTCGTTTCATAGAAGCTGGCGCCATCAGATGTGATGTTCGTGGGGCTTTTATAAATTTAATTAAAAGGCCAACAAAAGAACAAATAGCAGTATTATCAAGATTTATCTTGAGATGCAAAGGCTATGTTCAATTGGAAATTGGCAATCATGACATTTCGTTGGATTATGTTGAGTATGAAGAAGGTACTCCTTATAGAAGGATAATAAATGATATATTGAATTTCTTCGATAATAAGATAAAGCCTAGTTCATTATATATAGTAGAGTCAAAGGAAGTTATAAAGGAATATTTAGATAAAGATAATAACCTATCATTGTACAAATATTTCCAATGGTTTCAAAACGCTGGTGAAAGAGAAAAACTAGAAGACCTAATGCATGATAATTCATATGTTTTGTCTGAATATATCAATAATATGTCAAAAAAATATGACGAATTTGAAACATATAGGATGGAACTAGTTAAGAATGAAGATGTAGTCTATGATGAAGAGTTTATAGATGGCATTATTGATACCGTTATTCAACTAGGCTTGTATAATGCATACGAATACTTCTTTAGAAATAAAGTAGATTATTATGAATGGCCTACTTGGTTAGAAATGGATTTTATCAGAATAGTTAAAAATGAATGGTGTATCCATTTTACAGAATATGCTGATGACATATCAAAAGAAGGCTTTACTAGCGGAACAGAAGATATTTCTAGACTTGCATTCACTGGGGCAGGACAACAAAAACCATCTGCTGGATATGATTTTGCATTTTTAATCAATGATAGAAATGTTGACTTTAATAACTATGGCACTAAAGCAGTTATATTCAGAACAAGCGGAGTACTTGTGAGACACTACGGAGATGAACAAGACCAAGTTATATTCTGGGGGCCAAACGTAAAAAGCTTTATAACTGTCGAAAATGATGGAGATTGGATTGTTTATGGGCAAAAGGGACAAGTCCTATTTAGAGGAGAAAAACCTAGCGATGTGGCATTTTGGGCAACAAACAATCTGCCACAATATAGGAAACAGATTATGACTGGAAAAAATGGCTATATACCAAAAATTCATAGATGGAATACTGAAACTAACAGATACGAAAAAGTTCCTTATCCAATCTATAGAAATGAATCTGTAAAAAAATATCTTACCTTATTAAAGGAAGAGGTTGTCGCTGATGGAAATAGTGAACATAATCCTTATGAAAAACGTTGGGACACTGAAAGAAAAGCACTTAAAGACTTTGTTTCCAATTATGGTAAATTGATGCAATCGAAAGAAAACGGAAAGCTTTATAAATGTTATTATGACAAGGTTATTTCACAGCTAATTGGATATAACTATTGCATTTGTATCCAGTGGGACTCAGTTGAAATGAAACCCAAGAGCGTATTATACATTAGGGCTTTGGATAAATTCTCTCCAAACATCAAACAAGTTCAATACGACACACGTGGATATGATAACCAAATGGGCACGAAAGATGATATTACACCAAAAATAAACTACGGAAACACTTGATTTTTCCGTAGTTTTTATTATATTTGGGAACTATATACCTGTTGACTCTAAATAGTTCCTTTGTATAAATATACAGATAGAGACGAAAAGTAAGGGTTGCTGCAAAACTATTCAATAGTTAGCGGCAACTTTTTTTGTATTAGTTTTTAGCCTATTATGCAATCATGCACTTTACAAAGTAAAGTGATTTTTGTTAAAAAGTCCTGTTTTTTCAACTGCACTTTGACTACAGTGATGTGTTATCACTGTCTACAGTGGTCAATGACGAGTATAGGGTGTTCAAGCACAACGTGTACTTCCATTGGTATATGCACAATAAGCAGAGTGCATAAAGAAAGAGCAACCATTGCTGATTGCTCTTTAATCTATTTCAATCAAGTTCTATAAGTGCTTGGTTGCTGCCAAGAGTAAATGGAACTTCATCATCATATGCGTGTAACCCTTCTCTTGGAAGATTTACATATTGTCTATCGACTTCTTGTTCACCTTGATACGTAACTATCATATATGGAAAACCTTCATCTGTAGATAGTCCTTGTCTGAACCTATTACCTTCTCTTTGATTCTTGATAAAGTCTTTTCTGTTTGCAATTCTTTCACCCATATCTGGGTTATTCATACTTGCACGTTTATTGAATACTTTTTCTCTTCTCGCAAGTTTATCTGTAGGTTCTTTGATTGAAGGTATTCTTGAGTCGTGCCTTTGTCCTGCAGCTTCAATTTCATCATCTGAAGCCCCTGACCTATTAGCCCAATCAAAGTAGTTATTGTAATCACTTTCTTTGAGTATTTTATTCACAGACTCTTTCACAATCTTGTGAAGGTCGCTTTCTGTCAATCTTATAAGTTTCTTATTCATGGTTTTTGATTCTGCTACATTTCCATTATGTTCATCTGCCCATTTCTCGTACTCATAATCCCTACCATTATCAAAATGTTCTCTACTACCACCAAGATGTTTATTGGAGGATTTGCCACCAGTTTTATAGGCATCGTTATATGTTCTCATATATCTCTTTTTATCAGCACCACTTGTACGTTGGGCACGTTGATATGCCCTCTCTGCTGTTCTACCAAGCATTTCTTGACCTTTCTTGGTATCACCTATTTCATTGATTCTATCCATATTCTATATGTATTTTAATAATAAATATCAGATAGAGTTTGTTTTTCTCAGAAAATATCCATATATTTGCCAAAAAATAGATATTTATTGTTGAATTAAAGTTTAGAGGTTCTTAATCAATACTTGAGAAGAAACTTAATATTAAATTAAATGAGCAACCTTGATTGGCTGCTCATTTTTGTATATCTATACACTATTGACATTTAGAGTCAACAGGTATATAGTTCCCTTAATTAAAAATAAACTTAGAGATAAACTTAAAATAGAAAAAACAAAAGAAAATTGTATTAAATTATGGCATTATGTTGAAATATCAAAATATTTTGGAACATATGAAAATGAAATTCATAATACAGAAGAACTGAAAAAAGTGCTAATAACTTAACTGTTTTAGCACTTTTTTCTTTTACAATATATTTATATTAAAAAATAAGTTTGAAAAAATTAATATATTAATTATGAATAACAAACCAAATACAAATGAGACTCTTAGCCGTATGAAAGCTTTGATGGGCTATGGTCTTAATGAGAGTAAGAAAACTCCGTTTAGTTCAATAGAGAACCAAAAGCTTGCTGCTGACGGAAAATACTACGCAATTATTAGAGAGGGACAAAATTATTTTATAAAAGTTGCTCCTAATAAGGCAAACCTTTTGAAGGAAGATTTCAATTATATTGGAGGTTTTAGAAATAGAAAAGACTACCAATATGATTCATTTGCTAATGCACAAAAGCAGTTTGACCTTAAGATGATGTCTCTTAAGGAGGCTGCAAATAGAAATGATGTTGATACAAGTTCTTGGAATCTTGACAAGAAGGAAGACGTAGTTGTTGAGGCAACTGAGAAGATGAAGAATGAGATTCTTCGTGAACGTCAGATTATGAAGAACGCAATGCTTATCAATGAGAAGAAAGCAGTTTGCTGCGATGCTCCAAAGTCTCCAAAGGACAACATCAAGAGCGAGAAGCCAGAGACTGGTGACGCAGAAGATGCAGTTGACCATGAGAAGGCTGAACTCCCAAAGGAAATGACAGAAGGTGTTGTTAAGGAAGAAGAGGTTCTTGGATGGAATCGTGGAAACGATGACTATATGGATAAATCTCATGGAACTGAGATTGGTGACAGTGCTCCATTCGATGATGCAGAGGCTAGAAACATCGATGATGGTGACAAGCAAGTTAACAAGACTGGTGAAATGAAGAATGGTACTGTTGAGGAAGGTACTTCAATGCACGATTCTGACAACCAGAATACTCCAACTCCAGGCGTTGGTGAGATTGGTGACAATCAGCCATTTGATGGTGAGAAGGGCAAACAGATTGATGAGGGTCTTGATGGCTTCGATGATGAAGGTGGTGAAGAACCTATTGGCGATGACCTCGGTGGTGACGAACTTGGCGCAGAAGGTGATGACTTTGGTGCAGAGGAAGGTGAACCAATGGATGATGAGCTTGGTGGTGATGAAGATGTATATGAGGATGATACTGAGTCTCGTCTTGACGCAATGGAAGAGCTTCTTTCTCAGATTGCAGCTAAGTTGGGCGTGAGTGAGGCACCAGTAGATGATGCTGCTTACGGTGATGATGAACTTTTCGATGACGAAGGTGGTGAAGACGAATTCGATGCTGATGGCGGTGATGACTTTGGCGGAGAAGAACCAATTGAAGATGAAATGCCAATGGAGAACAAGCGCAGACGTGGTGGTGTTCAAATCTACGAGACAAAGGCTTACAGACAAGCAATGCGTAGACAGAGAATGAATGAGGAAGGTATGACTCCTTTCAAGGACGCTGGTCGTGTTCCAAGTGGCAATATGAACAAGTTGGATGACTTTGGTAAGCACCCAGCATATCAGAAGAAGGTAATGGAATTGCCCCCAAAGGATATGAAGGAGTTCCCAGGTTATTATGATATGAACGATGATTCTGTAAAGAATGACACTCCTTATGGTGAGAAGATTGGTAGCGGCGCTCCATTCGAGATTGACCCACAAGCAATCGACAATGCAATTGCAGAGTCTTTCAATCGTTTGTTCAGAAACAAAAAAAAAATCTAACTGAGTCAGTCTTTGAAGAAAGACCAACAAAATTAGAGATACCAAACAGCAACCCAATGGATGGCGATATGGATGGCATGGCAGATGTTAATGATGCTCCTATGCCACCAATGGGTGCTGACGATATGGGAATGGAAGACCCAAACATGGGTGACGATATGCCAATGGATAATCAAGACCCAAATGCAATGGGAGGACAAGACCCAATGACTGAACCTATGGGTGGTGAACAACCACCAATGAATGGCGGTGATGACGAAGAACTTATGAATATTGTTGATGGAATGTCAGCAGAGGATAAGGCAGCAGTCATCAAATATGCCAAGAGCATGGCAGATGATTCTCAAGGTGCTCAAGACCCAAATATGGGGGGTGAAATGCCAATGGAATCAAGACGTAGTTTCAAGGACATAATCGATGAAACAATCAATGATGTTCTTGATTCAAAGGAAGGAACAAAGAGACCTGAGAAGAAAATGCCAAAAGAATATAAGGGCATGAATAATCCATTCAAGTCTCCATTCTAAACAATATAAAAAGGGATACAACTAAGTATCCCTTTTATTGTCTTTTTAAAAATTTGTATTTGATGACATACACTTCTTTATTAAGTCTGTTGTTGATTTTTATTAGAAAAACACAAAAAGGATAGCTAAACGGCTATCCTTTTTTTAATAGGTCTTTATATTTTTCTTGAACGATTTTGCTACACGTTGCATTTTCGTCCCAACAACCTAGACCACAGCATCTCCCTTCCTCATCAAAGCCTTCAAAATAAACTTCTCCAAATTTTTCAAAACGCTCAACTGCAATTTCAAGCATTTCTTTTGGCGAGGCTTCCTTTGTATCAACTCCATCAGCCAAACCTCTCCAACATTCTCCATCATCTTCAAAATCATAAAGACAAAGAGTTATGTGCTTAAGTTGTGATTCAATACATTCCCTAGCTGTTTCAAATCTTTCTGTGTCCGTCCAAAATCTTTTAACCATATATTTGTAGTTTTATATTATAATTATTGCAAATGTACGAAATTAATTTGATTTAAACAAATATTTATAGTTAAAAAATTATAAAAATGCTGATTAATGAGAAAGTACAAATAATTTTTAATAATGGTAAAGAACAATTTTACGTGAAAAATGATGCTGACAAGGTTTCTAAAATCCTTGATTATGATGATTTAAATTATAAAAAGGAATTAGAAGATTTAGCTAAATTTAAAGGATATTCTTGTTGGTGGGCATATAAACATAATATTGGCTTTTATCCAAGACAAGAGCCTATTAAAGACAAAGATGGAAAGGTAATAGGTTATGAAACCAAAGAAGATGCTGGACTTAAAGCTAGAGCTAGATACATTGGTCAAGAAAGCTGGTATGATGAGGAACATTATTTTTGGATTCAATTTCCTGGTGAAGACCCGCCTTTATTGGCTCAACTAAGAGTTTCAAATCACGAAACAAAGCATTCACAATGGCAAAAAACTCATTCTGAAAAACGAGTTGTTAATTGTGATACGTGTTTGAATATAATCATTAATGAAACTAATAGAGATACTTTTAACTCTGATGCTACTACACCGTTTATCATAACATCTGTTGAAGTTAAATATCCATTGAAAGATGCACTTAATGATTTGGTTAATCCTAATACTCCAGCTAATATTTTCATAAAGCAAATACAGAATGGTCTTAAACCTATAGTAACTTTAAACGATATTAATAAAATATTTAATACGGTTGCAATAGTTAAACGTAGTGGATATGGCAGTATTAGAAGCAATCAATATATGGGTAATGATGCTAAAGCAGGAACCACTATTCCACAAAACAAATTAGGAATTATTGAAAAGAATTATGTGCCTAAGTTAATAGATAATACCGTAGAAAATTGGGAAGAGTTACTACAGCAAGAAAAGGAAGAAGAAGAAAGGAAAAAGAGAGAAGAAATAATGAAGAATACAATTCCTACGGTTATTCCTGACGATGCTATTTTTAACTCAACTAGGCCATACATTAATCCAATAGATAAAAAAGAGCTTGAGAGTTTTGAATATAATGGAAGGTGGTATGCAATTGAATCCGATGAAGAAATTTTTAACTTTTTTCTCCAAAATGATAAAAATGTTGCAAAATATACCACTTGTTCATATATAGCTTATTTGATTACAAGTGATGGATATATTCGTAAAAAACCAGTAATACCAATTGCTGAAGAATGGGAAATAAGGCAGATAGAACAAACTGAGCTTAAAAGAAAAAAAATTAAAGAAGATAAATATATGAAAATAATAGTTAAGAAAAATAATCAGTTGGTTAATCTTGGTGAGGGAAGAATTTACTCAAAAAGCCAATTGAAACTCAATGAACTTGATGCCAATATTGGAATGGCAAATGGAATTCAACAAGCACAATTGAAAGCAAAACAGCTTATGGATAGAAACGCTGGAGTAACTTCAGCTTCTGCTGATGCAGGTAAGATTGATGGACAGAACGACCAACAAAGTGGTGAAGGTGTTAAATTGGAAGTTCCAGTTAATGCTAATGGTCAACAGCTTGCTCAAGCACAGCGTATGGTTAAAGACCAAGGTTCTAATGACGCACAGATTACGTTTACAAAACCACAAACTTCATCATCAATGAATAATAATGGTCTTGGAGAATCAAGAATCATTGAAATGAGAAAGAATTCCATTCCTTTTACTAAAAAAGAATTGAGCAAGTTCTTGCAAACATTATAATGAGAAAAGTATATTTAAAAGAAAATTCTATACAAAATGTTTTAACCAAGAGGTTATTACCCCAGTTTCTATTTAAAATGGTTAAGACCCATATGACATCATTGGGAGATAGCGAGATATTTCCCATTGGTGACGAATATCCTTTTGATTATATGCTTCTGAAAGAAAGATATAATGAAGTATGTGAGGCTATTGAAGAATTGGGTATTGACCTTGATGAGGATTCTCTTATGTCAGAATTGAGCTTATTAATGAAAGAATGCAAGGAGTTGGAAACACCAGTAAGAGATACGCTTGAAAGAATATGTGAAAATGCTGTAAACAGATTGTTTGCTATTCCAGAGGATATATTGAACATCAAATGTAAATTGGTAGATAGAATTAAGTTTAAAAATGCTATCAGATTAAGACCAGAATCAAATGATGATATTAAATATACATTTAAGGATGTGCATGACATTGAATTCTCCAATAAATCCATAGCAAAGAGAAGAGTTATAAATTCTTTAATACAAGGAGGTTCTTACCTTTATGCAAACGTCATTGGTTTGTATATTGACGAAATCAATAGAATCAATCCTAGATTATTGCAGTTATATAGGACAATTACAATTATCAATGATTTTCTTCTATTTACAAAGGAAGAAGAAATGACAGATGATAAACCAATGCAAGGCTCTTTTGTTGAAACACATCTTGGAATGGGTGGAGATAAAACAACAATATCAGCACAAGCACTAATATTCCCATTGTTACTCCAAGAAACAATCAAGGGTATGTTTGACCTATTCTCAGCACATGGTCTTCCTAAAGACAAGGAAAAGGCTAAATACATCATTAAAAAGGCTGATTTCGTTCTTGCAGAACCTTGGGATTTAAGACTTGGTGTGGGATTATGGAAACGTGTGTTTGGAAAGGTACAAGATACAAATATGATACCTTATATGTTCACAAACCTTATCAAGTTGGAAGCAGATGAGTTCAATATGACAATGAAGGAAATACTCTCAAATACACAAAGAGGAAATGAATTAGTTGATGAATTGATGAAGAGTGCCGAATATGATAGTGGATACCAGCAGTTCCAAAACAGAATTAATGCCAAGAATCTTGATAAATCTTTGATTAAGGACTCATATTTCACTGGAGCAGAAACCAATGGATATGAAATTGATGATGAATTAGATGATGGTGATGTAATCGAGGAAGATGGAGAAAATAATACAAACATAGAAACTTGGTTTAGAGGACTTTGTGGGAAGTATGACCAATTAAAGAACAAACAATGTATATGGCTTTCTGATGATGAAAAATATGCTACAGAATATACGTTGGAATGCGAAGATGGACATCTGTATGAATTTGATATAGATATGTCTAGATTTAAAGCATTTGATTGGTATTTCAATGCTCCAGATTGGTTCGAGCCAATTGATGGTTTTTCAGAGGAAGACCAAAATAAGTTAATGCAAGAAGGATATAATGGATATACATTCCCAGCGTCAAATGGAGAAACAATACTATGTTTGTTTGATTCATCGTTAATTGTGAATGTGAGAGAAATTCCAATTAATAATACAATAGAAGAGGCAACAGAACAAGTTAATTACACACAACTTCTTTCTAATGCTACCATAGAGAATATTGATTTCATTGAAGGCGATGAAAATGAATATGGTGAGGAAGTATTCTTATCAGTTAATGGAATTCAAATTCCAAAGGAAATTGTCAATTTAACCTTCAGACCGATATATAAACGTTTTCCAAAGGGAAAGATGCAATTGTTGAATATTGATATCATTCTCGACCCATCAACAAGAGGACAAGGACTTGGGACAAAGATATATGCAAAGGCTGTAAGGGAATTTGGAGCAATATGCAGCAGATTCTCCACAAGGCACAATGACGATGGAATTAGGGGCATATTCAGCAAACTTAATGGATTTGGAGATATTAAGGCATTTGAGGATTCCTATGAGAACCTTGAAGGAGAAACAATTAGCGATTATTACGCAATACTGAAATCAGAATTAAATAATTTTTTTTAAATAAAATATAAAGATATGAATAAGAAACTTATAAGATTAACAGAATCAGACTTACATAATATTGTGAAAGAATCTGTGAATAAGATATTGGTTAATGAGTTTGATGATTGGGATGCACACCTTCAGCAAGATGATGATGAGCCAACAAGTTTTGAATACGATGACAACAATGATTATAATCCTCTTTATGACGAATTGATTAAGAAGGAAATGCATAGACTTGCCGACCTTGAAAGACAAGTTCCTCAACACTTAAAAGGTGAAATACATCAATGTGTAGCAACACTAGAAGGTATTTTAAGTGACATAAATATGCGTAATGATATAGCAAGAATATAAGAGCAATCAATTAAGGTTGCTCTTTTTTGTTTTATTGATATATTTATTTAAATCTTGATTTTTGTTGGATTTTTAACATTTTTTATATATCTTTGCAAAATAATAGAAGAAATAAAGTTATGGGAAAGAAACTTACAACAGAACAGTTTATAGAACGTGCAAGAAAGATACATGGGGATAAATATGATTATTCTAAAGTTGAATATAATGGAAATCATACCAAAGTATGTATAATATGTTCATTACATGGAGAATTCTGGCAAACACCTGCAATACATTTAAAAGGATGCGAATGCCCGAAATGTATAATCGAAAAAAATAGTTTTAAACAACGATATAAAGATAATATAATAACCAATGAAAATAAATTGCTAGAAGAAATTAAAAAATATGATATATGATTTTAAGGAAATGCAACGTGACTATGCTATTTGCTATAGTGATAAAAGTAGGATCATGTTCATTGAAAAATATTTTTCGACTTTTAATGCAATGAAAGGAAAGAAAACACAATTTCATTGTTTTCCAAGACAAAGAGCATTTTTAAAAGCATTATCAGAAAATAATAATGTTATTGCCATTAAGCCAAGACAGTGCGGTATCACAACATTGTCAAGTGCTTGGGTTGCAGCTCAGTGTGCCTTTGCATCAAAAGATGCACCAGAAACTGTTCTTTGTATTGCAAATAAATTAGACCAAGCGAATGAAATAATAATAAAGGTTAGAGATTTTTTGACCCAAATTCCAAGGTGGTATTGGGGAACGGATTATTTCAGTACTGACCCAAATTCTGAGAAAAATCTTAAATCAATATTCATTAAGGATGCAAAGAGTGAACTTAAGTTATTTAATGGTTGTCGTATTATTGCACGTGCTAGTGGTCCTAATGCTGCTCGTGGTATATCTGCTGTAGGTACATTGATACTTGATGAGGCCGCATTTATTGACGATGCAGTGTCAGTTTACACAACTGCTGCTGCAACAATGGCTTCAAATCCTAATTCAAAAACTGTAATAGTTTCGACCCCGAATGGTATGGACGCTTTGTATTACAATTTATATAGACAAGCGTTGGCTCATGAGAATAACTTTACAGCAGTTCAATTCCGTTGGTATCAAGACCCTCGTTTTAACCCATATCTTGTTTGGAGAAGAAAGAATGATGCAACTGGAGAATGGGAATATGACCAAGACCCAATTATTGATAATGATGGCAGTGTTAAGTATGATGAGGAACGTTGGGCAAAACTTGAGCATAACGGATGGAAGCCTGACAGCCCTTGGTATTCTGATATGTGTAAATCCTTCAACAATGATGAGATGAAGATTGCCCAAGAGCTTGATGTATCATTTATGGGTAGTGCTGATAATGTAGTTAGTCCCCAATATATAGAGATGCAAGAAAGACTTAATGTTAGAGAACCACTTGATGATTTTGCTGACCCATTGGTTGAGGAAACTTGGTTTTGGAAGAAGCCAATTGAAGGGCATAGGTATATTTGCGCTGTTGACCCTTCTCGTGGTACTGCTGCTGATAGAACTGCCATTGAAATAATCGATATGGATGGGCAAGATGAGAATGGAATGCCCATCATTGAACAAGTGGCAGAATATGTTGGAAAGAAGCTTGGCGATGATATTGGAGCAATTGCATATCAATATGCCACAATGTATAACGAGGCATTCATCGTAGTGGACGCTACTGGCGGACAAGGCGATGCAGCCATTATTACGTTGTTGAATATGGGTTATAAGAACATGTATTACGAAGATATGAACCAAAAGATGTATATGGTTCAGAGGTCAACGAAGAATTATGATAGATATACAGATAAACTGCCAGGTTTTCACTTCCAAGGAAACAGATATCCAGTGCTGTCAAACTTTGCAGGACTTGTTCGTAATAATGAATTTAAGATTCGTTCAGTTCGTGTCATCAATGAGCTTAACACTTGGATATTTAAGGGAGAAACTGCAAGAATTGACCATATGGAAGGTGCTCACGATGATACACTTTGTGCTCTTGCAATGGGATTGTTCGTTATGCAATATACTGTCAATAGAATACAGAATACCCAAAATAAGGATAAGGCAATATTGAATGCCTATATGATGGGTGCTGCAATGAGCATGAATAAGCCAAAGATGAAGAGTGGGGATATGATAACGCCAAAGAATGGACTTCCATTCTATACACAAAAGAGTTTTCCAAAGAATAATGTAATAAATGGAACACACATGTGGGTGTTTGGTCAATGGCGTTAACAGATATTAAAAAAGTGTTAAAATATCTGTAATTGTCTCATTTGGGACAAAAAGTTGGATATAATATAAGTGGAGGGGATTATGATTTAATCTTCTTCACTTTTTATTATTAACTTTTTTAAATTTTGTTTTATTATGAAAAAGAAGATGTCTTTAATTGAGAGAATTGATGAGATTCGTGCAAACAGTGTAAGTGGTGTAGAATTTAAGGAAATGTGGGGAATTAGCATTGATGACTGTGTTAAACAAATGATGGAATTTGTCAAGAAGTTTGATGCTGAACATGGTATTTAAGCATTTAAAAGAGCAATCATATAGTTGGTTGCTCTTTTTCTTTTCTATTTATATTTATAGGAATAAATATTATTATTTAAAATAAAATAGATAAATGGCAAAAAAGAGTACAGTTTTTCAAGCTCTAGATAAGGCGATAACTGGCAATTGGTCTGCACCATCTACGTCTGTTTTAGAACCTCATATTAATTCTTATGACATGTCTCAAAAGAATGGAGATGAGGTAATATTTAGGACTACTGATAGGGAAGAGTATTTGCAGAAGAAGCTAGAGCTTCAACAAGATAAATATTTGAAAGATAGATGGATTAAGGCAAATGTTAATCTATCTGTTACGGCATATCAAGGGCTTAATAACATTAAGCTTATGTATCGTGATGCTGATTTAATGGATGCATTTCCAGAGATTGGTGCTGCGCTTGATATTGCAGCAGAAGAATCGTGTATAACAAGTATGGACGGGAATGTTGTCAATGTATATTCAAAGTCTGATAGGATTAAGAGTATTCTTGAGGATTTATTTGTGAATAGATTGAACATTCAGTTGACTGCTCCTATGATTATTCGTGCAATGTGTAAGTATGGTAATCAGTTTATGTTATTGGATATTGACCATAAGAATGGTGTAAAGGGTTGGAAACAACTTCCAGTATTCAATATGGAAAGGATTGAGAATGGCGTGCAGAATCCTTATGGTGGTGGAATGTCAGTTTCTGTTGGTGGTATAACAAAGGATGATGCTGACCTATCAACGCAGTTTGTATGGTTGGATGATAATAATTCTCAGATACCATTCCGTGATTGGCAGATAGCACACTTTAGATTGCTTACAAATTCACTATATCTCCCTTATGGTGTAAGTTATCTCAATGCTGCAAGAAGACATTGGAGAATGCTTTCATTAATGGAAGATATGATGTTAATATATCGCCTTGAGCGTTCTGTTGAAAGACGTGTGTATAAGATATTTGTTGGCGCAATTGATGATGCTGATGTTCAAGGTTATGTTGAGCAGATTGCAAATCAGTTTAAGAGAACTCCGATTGTTGACCCAGTAACTGGTCAGATAGACTTGAGGAAGAATATATTGGCGATTGACAATGACATTTTCCTCCCAGTTCGTGATGAAAATGCCCCAACTCCAATTGACACTCTTGCAGCAGGTCAAAACCTTACAGCAATGGATGACATCAAGTTCATTCAGAATAAGGTTTTCACAGCATTAAGAATACCAAAGTCATTTCTTAATTTTGAAGATGCGGCTGGTGAAGGTAAGAATCTTGCTCTCATGGACATTCGTTTTACTAGAACAATTAATAGAATACAGCAAGCATTCTTGATGGAATTGACAAAGGTGGCATCAATTCATTTGTTCTTGCTTGGTTTTAATGACGAGTTGACCAATTTCTCATTAACTATGAACAATCCATCAACTCAAGCAGAAGGATTGGAAATTGAGAATATGCAGAAGAAGATTGATGCTTGTAGAGATGCTGTAAGTGACCCAGGAAATGGTCTTCCAATCATGTCCACAACTCGTGCATTAAAGCAGATTATGAAATGGTCTGAGAAAGAGATTAAAGAGAACCTTGAAGAGATACGTCTTGAGAAGGGTATTGCTGCTGAACTTGAAAAGACCACTCAAATTATCAAGAAAACTGGAATATTTGACACAGTTGATAGAATCTATGGTGAACCTGGAGCTGAATATATGGATGACCAACAAGGTGGAATGCAAGGTCAAGATGCTGGAGGCGGCATGGGAGGTGGAATGGGAGCACCACCACCCCCAATGGGTGACGCTGGAGACATGGGTGCAGACTTAGGAGGTCCTGGAGATGATACAATTAATATTAATGGTGACGGTGGAGGAATGGAAGGACAAGAAGGTTCAATGCCAACTGCCGATATGGGGAATAATCCAAATGCACCAATGGAATCTAGATATAGTAATAAACCTTTGTTGGTAGAACAGAATAATAAGCTTGATAAGATGTTTAATGAATATCTTTCAACCTTAACTGAACGCAGTAAACCGAAGAAAGAAACTGAATATAAACGAGCTAGTGTTTATGATGGTGATTCTTTGTTTATTAATGAAGAGTTTGATAAGATGATAGACGCATTGGGAAAATTTACCAAGGAATAAATAGAAGAGCGTGACATTTGGTGTCACGCTTTTTGGTATAATATGATATTTATAGGAAATGTTGTTTAGATGGAAAAAAGTAAATTGTTAGAATATTATAGTGGTAACCCAGATACAATTGAGGAATATGATAATGAAACTAAAGCTCATATTCGTTCTTGGTATTATGATAAAAGTAAAGGAATATCATTTGGATATTTTTCAACATCACTAGATGGTGAAAAAGAATTTATCGCAGAAAAGGATAGTTCTCATAATGAGATTTCTAATGAACTTACCAAAAGAATAATTGGAAAAGCAATTGCATGTGAAGATGTTGATGACGATGAGATTGAAAATGTTAGAATTAGTATATATGGTCAAGCAGCATATAAGGGAAGAACATTTGATGAGCCAAGAGTGGTAACAACTTGGCATAAGGTTTCATCTAATAAATTAGCAGAATTATTAAATCTAATTGGTGGTGTAGATAAATTTGGGGATTACACCTATGTTTATGAGGAAGAATATGGCTATGATGGTAATGAACGTGCAGATGGTAATTCCATGAATGTTATAGATTATATAAATTCAAATGATGCATATGTGAGTGCTGTAGACGAGAAAAAGATGTCAATGAAACTGATAGATAGCTGGTCTATGCCATCTTGGCTAGCTGAAGTCATAAGAACATATAATGCACCAAATTCAACATTAGCAGCCAAGACAGAAAGACTAGGAAATATGACAATTGCGCAATATAATTCATTGATACATCAAGAAGAGAAAGAACCTAAAAAAACTATAAAAGAAAATATAAGTAATATGAAGAATAGTAAACATCAAGAAGAGTTTTCAAACTATCTTAAGATAATGAATGAAGCTCTTAAAAAGGAAGACTTTAATGCTTACAAGTATGTAAAGGATATGCTTGAAGAAGCCATTGAGGAAAACAAACATGAAAAGGAACTTATGAATGAGTTGAACACCACTAACTTTGGTATCTTGAATCATATTTTTGAAAGTGAGCTTCCAACTCTTATTAAAACCAACAAAAAGGGTGTAAGAGAGGTTATTAAGACCATCAAGGAAGATAAGAACTTGAAGAATCAATTTAGCTTCTATAATGTCATTAAAGAACAATATGATAGCAAACATGCTGAGATAATTAGTCCAGAAATGATATTGGAGAAACTTACTAAAATTGTTTGTGAAAATATTGATTTAAAGACAGTTAAGGCATCAAATAATAAGCTTAGAAAGGTTATGATTGAGAATAACATTATTCCATCTGATTTCGTTGATGATGAATCAAGAAAATTGTATGAGAGCGGAAATATTATTCTTACAAAAAAGAAGAGTACCAATAACATGATTCCTCTTATTGAGAGTTATGACGCAGTGTGCAAATGGATGACAGCCCATAAGGATGACAAAAAAGATAATGGGCAAGATGTCGATACATTGATTGAAGAATTTGAGAATAAGCTCAAAACCAATCTTAATGAATCTGAAATGTCATTTGTTCAAGAGATTACAGACTTTAGAAGCCCTATCGCTGAGAAGAGAAAGGAAAATCTATTCAATAAGTTTAAGAATGAATGCATCTCAAAAATCAATGATATGCTTAAGGAAGATTCTGAGAATACTGAACTTAAGGGTCTTAGCGACCAGATTAATGAAATGACATTCAATAAGGATTCAATTGTAAAGGACATTGCAAAGTTGTTAGAAATAAGAGACATATTAATGGATGATTAATGGAAAACGTTATTAGTGAGGTTATAAATAACTACCTTAAAAAGAATGTGATGTTAAAGGAATATAAGAATCCACAAGATGCAGAAACTTTAAGAGTATGTGCAGATATGCTTCAAAATCTTTATGACAACGCAATAAGCAATGGAACATCTAGACATGAGATTACCGTACAGAAAATACACCAAATTATTGGAGAATTAAGGAAATTGCAGCAAATTATGACAATTTAATTTGGATTTTTCATATTTTTTATATATTTTTGCACATAATGTTTTTTTAAATTGTTTAAATGATGAAGAATAAAATTATTTGTTTGTTAATGGGAATTCTATTGTTTGGAGGATGTATGAAACATGATTTCGATACAAATACACAGAACCCAAAACAAGAAATAGAGGAAAATGTGAAGAAGGTATTTGGAATTGACTTTGATAAAAATCATAACTGGTGTACAACCGTTAAAGGACGTGTTAAAGTTACAAACATTCCAAGTGGAACTGAGAAGATTCAAGTATTGGCATATGTGGATGAAAATGATACAACCACATCATTGTTGGTTCTTAATGAAGTAAAAATTAATGGTGAATCTTCTGTAACTCTTGCTTATGATGCACCAGTACCTAATAAGGGTATATATTCGTCAAATGGTAATGTTTTTAAGGCTGTTACAAGCGATAACGTGAGTTTAACAATAAACAACACCCAAAAGGTTTCAAGAAGGTCTCATAGGGCTTCTAACACGCCAATTATAGCATCTACCGTAGAATCATATGCTAGCATTAGAAAATGGATTGAAGGAGAAGTATTATATGGTTTGGCAGATGATGCATATCCTAATGAAGCAGTTTCCGTTGATGATTATGACGATGAATATAAGGCAATATTCAGAGGTGTCATCTTCTCTTATTTCAAGAATGGTAGACAGTATAATAACCTTCCATTAATTAAGGAAAGTGGATACTTTAATGAAAAGGTTTATCCAATTACTACTGGTGGAGAACCAATCATAGTATCCCCAGTGTATAAATCAGATAAAGCCAAGAAATATGGTAATGAAATCTATAATTCAGACCTATATTACTACTATTTTAAGGAAAGTGACCTAGAAGCATATGTTGCTAATGGTGGTTCTGAAGTAGAATATCTTACCAATCTTCCAAAGTATAAGGCAATTCCATTTAATCAACACTTTGGTGATGAAGAAGATGATATAATTCAAAAACGTGCATCTTATACCCTAATCTATTGGGGTGACAAAATACCAACAATAGGCACAGAAGGTACATACGATTTCCCAAGCGGTTATAAGATTGGCTTTATGGTTAGAGCAAAGACAACTCATGATGGTGGAAAGAAACAAGGTGAATTGTATGGAGATGGAAGGCTCAACAATAAGATTAATTTCTGGGGAAACTTCAAAAGCTCAAACCTTGGAACAGACGGTCCTCGTATGGGTTGGATTAACCTAAATGGCAGAATGCTCCTTTGCTGCGAAAGTGGTACTGACTCAGACTTTAACGACATTATTATTGAGGTGGAAGGAGGAATTGAGGAAATACCATTTATTCCAGAATTCGAACATGAAATGTATACATTCTGTTTTGAGGATAGAGACCTTGGTGACTATGATATGAATGACCTAGTTATTAAGGCAACTAGAATTGATGAAACAACAGTTGAATACAGCATCGTTGCTTGTGGTGCAAATGATATGTTGTTTGTAAAGAACATCAATGGTGATGTGATAAATGGGGAGACAGAAATTCATGCAATGTTTGGCGCAGAACCAAGCCAATTCATTAATACAAGTTCAGATGTATATGAACCAATTACAGAAACTGTCACAGTTGATGTAAATTTCAGTTTCCTTAATGAGAGCACACAGCCTTATATTTATGATGCTACAACCAAAAAGAATGTGTTCCTTTCAAAAGTTGGAGAAGACCCACACGCAATTATGATTCCTTGGGACTTTAGATACCCTCGTGAGAAGATTTGCATCAAGGATGCATACAACAGATTTAACGAATGGGGAGCAAGCAGAGTTACAAGCACAGATTGGTATAAATACTTTAACGAAGATAAAGTATGGTAAAATAAAGAATGCAGTCAGAAATGGCTGCATTTTTTGGCAATTACGTACAATTAGACCCCAACACCCTAAAACTGTATAAAAATACAACAAATGAGGAACTATTCTTGAATTAGTTCCTCATTTTATTTCCTCATTTTATTTCCATATGAACTATTTATTTAAAGAAATAACTTAATAAATGATAAATATCAAACAAAACAAATATGGCTGTATATTTAAAACAATTCAGTACTCAGCATGAGTACGAACAGTACATTACAAGTGAAAGCAAGGTATTGCCTAATGTATCTATCTGTGAGGACACACCTAATGAGGTACATTATAACCCTGTGCCACCACATGACTATTCACAAGACTACTTCACAATGGTAGTAACAAGTGGTGGTGACATTACATGGAGCGGCTCAACAGCATCTAACACACTGTCTTATTCAAAGGATAACGGTGATAATTGGTCGGCTGTAACAAGTGCAGATACAATATCTGTTTCAGAAGGTGACAAGGTTCTATGGAAAGGAACACCAACACCAAAATCGAGAAAGGGTATTGGTAAGTTCTTCAGTGGCGCTACTAATGCTAGATACTCTGTAGAAGGTAATGTAATGTCATTACTGTGTGGCGACGACTTTAAGGGACAAACAAGCCTTAGTGGAAAGAATTATGCATTTTATGGATTATTCAGTGGATGTACTACAGTAACAAGTGCTGAGAATCTATCATTACCTGCTACAACATTGGCAAATGACTGTTATTACTTTATGTTCAAAGGTTGTACAAGTCTAACTACAGCGCCTGTATTACCTGCAACAACATTGGCAAATGACTGTTATTACTTTATGTTCAAAGGTTGTACAAGTCTAACTACAGCGCCTGTATTACCTGCAACAACGTTGGCAAATTACTGTTATAATGGTATGTTCCAAGGTTGTACAAGTCTAACTACAGCGCCTTCTGTATTACCAGCAACAACATTGATGACTAGCTGTTATCAATGTATGTTCTATGATTGTACAAGTCTAACGACAGCACCTGAATTACCTGCAACAACGTTGGCAAATTACTGTTATAATGGTATGTTCCAAGATTGTACAAATCTAACGACAGCACCTGAATTACCTGCAACAACGTTGGCAAATTACTGTTATAATGGTATGTTCCAAGGTTGTACAAATCTAACGACAGCACCTGAATTACCTGCAACAACGTTGGCAAATTACTGTTATAATGGTATGTTCCAAGGTTGTACAAATCTAACGACAATTAAGTGTCTTGCAACTGATATTAGTGCAAGTAGCTGTACAAGTGGTTGGGTAAATGGTGTTGCAGCAAGCGGTACGTTTACCAAGGCAGCAAGTATGACATCTTGGACTGAAGGCGCTAATGGTATTCCAAGTGGTTGGACTGTGCAAGATGCAGCATAATAGTTGATTAAGCAACTTCTTCTAGTCCGACACGAATGCCGCACCATTGTTTGATGAGTCCAATGGACTTACTAAACATATCATAAAAGCGTTCCGATTGGGACGCTTTTCTTGTATTTCAACGATAATGGTGTCAAACCATATATAATTGCCTTTTTTTTTGCTTAGATGCTTGTTTTTTTTGTAAAAAAATATTATATTTTATTATGGATTAATGTAAAATATAATATGAAGCGTTTAAATAAGGAATATAAATTAAATGTATGCAACCATATTTCATTAAAATATGGTACTGTTAACAAAAACAATCCACAAGTGGTTTATGTAAGTGGAAAGTGTTGGGTATCACCATTAAAGAACATGAACTACGTTGATGTAATTGACAGCATTGAAAAAAATATGCGCAATAACATAAAGACGTTCTTAATAGATGGCGTGAATTTTGACAATAAATATATATTGGATTTTGAGGTCAATATTGATAATTTAAAACCCAAAGAAAAGAAATTCCTATCTTTTGATTTCTATCTTAAACAAAATGAAGATAATAAGAAAGAGTTATCTGCATTGAAGGATATGTTTGATAGAAAAATTAGTACCATTGCAAACAATCTTGTGTATATGTTCCAAGAAAATAATTTTACAATAGAAAAAACCAAAAACAAATGATATTTATTGTAAAAAATAGATATTGATTATGAAAAAAATTATAAGACTTACAGAACAAGATTTACATAACATCATTAAGGCTTCTGTTAATAGAATATTAAGGGAAGATGTTTTGGGTAACGATTGGAGAGAAAAAGAAGAGGATTCCGTAATGAATAACTACGAGCCATTTGAAAGCCAAATGGATACCCAAGACCATAATTGGAGCGGTCAAGGAGAAGATGAATTCGACCCAACACACTATGACAATTTCAGTGATGATATTGTAAATGTATAAAATGGAAAAAGAGCAACCAAATTAAGGCTGCTCTTTTATTTTGTTCAATAAAATTGTGTTATCTTTCATTATATCCTCAATGAATAAGGCATCGTTATACATGTGATTGAATTGTTTATCCTTTAATATTTCTTTATATTCAGATGGAACTATATATATCATTTTTTTACCATTCTCACTAGACAAAACATTTTTCCTTTTATCACGTTCTATAACAACTGAAAGTGGTTCAAAAAAATGGTCATCTATGAGATGTTGCGTTCCTTGACATTCTATAATAATATTTTCATTTTCTAAGTAAAAGTCTGCTTCTAACCCGTTTAAAAATTTAGGCTTATCATTGTATTTGTAATTAATGCCGTTATTGGTTAATAATAAATCAATTTGTGCCTCCATATGACTTTGTTTACATTTTGGGCAACCATTACCATGTAAGTGTGAATAAGCAATTTGCTCAAATTCTCCATGTTTTTTACAAATTATATTAACTATTTCCCTACATCCCTTATATTCTGTTTTTGAATAATCATATTTGTCACCATGAACTTTAATGGCTTTTTTAACATATGAATCAGTTGTATCATATTGCATTAATGTTTTTTCCTCATGGGCACATTTTTGGCATCCTTGTGGGTGATTTTTGTTTAAATGAGCATTTGGGGTTTTTTTAAAGTCGCCATGTATTGGGCATGTTATTGTTACTAGTGTCGTATTGTCAATATATTCTGTTTTTGAATAATCATATTTATCGTCATGAATTCTTCTAGCTTTTTCAACGAATGATTTAGTATCATGAACTGGTTTAGCACAATATTTACAGCCTCGCCCTCTTAAATGGTCAATTGGACGTTGTGGTACTTCCCCATGTATAGGACATATTATGGTAACTAACTCTTTATTTCCAACATATTCTACTTTTGAGTAATCGTATTTATTACCATGAACTTGTCTTGCTTCTTTAATAAACTGTTCAGTTGTTTTTTTCTTTGTTGACATATTAATATATTTTTGCAAATATATATAAAATATTTCTAAAAAACAAAAAATTCGTGATAAATCTTATCACGAATTTAAAATATTTTTAATCTTATTAATTTTTTCATTTAACTTTGGTTTATCGTTATTCTGTTGTGATGTTTCGACATACTGTTGCAACTCTTCAGCCTTTCCAACATAAGCACCTGGAGTTGATGGATCGCTCACCACATCCCAACAGATTAGTTCGAAATCATCACCAACAATATACTGTCCTAGTTTCTGTTCAACAGACCCAACCCCACGACTGCTCACGCCAATCTTATAGCCGTTAATTAGAAGGTTAGCCATCTCGTCACCACGAGTTGTTACAATTCCGTGTTTTCTGAAACCATAAGATGTATTAATCTCAAGTTTTCCAACAAGTGTACTACCTTCCCAATGAAGTTCAATGATGTTGATGGCAATTCTACCAAGGTCAATTGTACTCTCGGCTGGATGATTCAATTCACCCAATGCTCTTCTTTCATTGATTTTTTGTTGATAAAGTTCTACTTGTTTCTTAAGTATTGCTTCTGGATAGATTCTACCGTTAGCATTCTTTATATTAAATTTTTGGAAGACTCCATCGACAATAAATGGATAAGGAACATGCCATTCCCCATCTCCCAATCCTTCAGTTATTGTTTTTGGATTTTTTACATACATATACCCATCATTTTCGATTAGGATACCATGTCCAGTTTTACCCTCTTTTATTATCTCTAAATCTTTTTGTTTCATCTTTTATAATTTTACAATAAATATTCTACATTTTCTAAATATTTATATATTACCAAGTGAATGTAAACAAAAAATGTCTATTATTACATTATTTTAGTGTATTATAGATATTTTTTGAAATATTTGGTATATTTATAATTAAAAAATAATGTATTAAATCTATTTTCTAAATGAGTAAAAATATTAGAAGCAAAGTAGTTAGAGAATCTTTATTAGATTACAATACACTCGCAAATTCTTTGAAGGAAAATACCGAAAGTGCAGTTAAGGCTCTTTTGAGCGAGACTGTACGTGATACATATGCCAAGTTATTGTCTGAGGACGATGACAAGGACTACGAAGAAGGTGAAGTGGAAGATACTAGTTCTGATATTACAAACGATGCAGAATCAAACGGTGATGCATCTACGGATGTCGTGGATGGCGCTGACACTGGTATGGAGTCTGAAGAACCAATTGATGACACTGCAATTGACGATGCTGCTGATGCAGAAGGTGCAGAAGACGAAGGTGATGATGAATGGGCAGAATTTGATAAGTATAAGGTATCAGACGATGAGTATGACTTTACAGATGCGGAAGACGAGGAAATCGTAAAGGTTTACAAATTAATGAAGAATGATGACCAGATTCTTGTACATAAGGATGACAATGGAAATGTCAACATTCAAGACAATGAAACTGGAGCTGAGTACCTAATTAATCTCGGTGATAATGGAGAAGCACAAGGTGTAGCTGCAAGCGAACCAAGTGATGATGAAATGCTCACTGATGATGCAGAGGGTGCTGATGATTTCGGTGCAGAAAATAATTTTGATGACGATATGAATGAATCAACAGAAAAGATGTTTGAACTTGTACTAGAGTACGATTCAAACGTTGGCTACACTGACAATTATCAGAAGAAGGATGTAATGACAAATCCAGGTATGTCAGAGCCAGGAAAGAATGTAAATGACTGGGACGCAGGTGTTCCAAAGGGTGATAAAAAGCCTTGGAGTGGAAAGAAAGGTGATAAGAGTGAAAACCAACCTTTCGATGCTGAAAAGGGTAAACAAGTTGAAGAGTCTGTAGAAGGTGATGTTGAAGAGTGTGGAAATGTTGAAGCACCAGTAGAAGAGGCAACCAATGTTGGTGGTTTCGTTCAACAGAACAGTACTTCAAAGTCTCATGTTCCTAATTCAAATGGTCGCAATGCTCGTTCTATGAGTAAGGGTGGTAAGAGAGTTAAGGGTACTGCTACTCCACGTTATAGTGGTGGTGAAGAAGACTCTGTTTCTGAAAGCTTTGTTAAGAGAGCTAACGCAGCACTTCAAGAAAATAAGGAACTTAAGGGAGCACTTACTGACCTTATGGAGCAGTTGAAGAAAGTTTCTGTAACTAACCATAACCTTGCACAGATTATTAAGTTGGTTTCTGAGAACACTACTTCACAAGACGAGAAGAAGGAAATCATTAATAGATTCAAGAATGAGGGTAAGACCGTTGAGGCTTCCGCAGCACTTTATGAATCTATCAGTCGTGAACTTAAGAAAAATAATAAGATGAACATCACTGAAGAAAAGAGTCTTACAGTTGAGAGTTCAAAGAAAATTAATGAGACTCCTATCTATAAGTCAAAAGATATGATGGATTCTCTTGATTTAATGCACAGAATGATGAAGTAATTGATACTTTTTAAAATTTGTGTATATTTATAAGAAAAAAATAATAAAATAAGTAAATAAAATTTCATTTATCTATATGAAAGAATTTTTATCAAGTGGTGTAGTTGGTAATATCGAGTACAACGCACAACAGCAGATACGTGAGAGCATTCAACAGCGCTGGGACAACCTCGGCTTCACTGAGGGACTTCCTGATGGCATCAAGGAGAATGTTGCTACATTGTATGAGAACGAGGCAAAGCACTTGATTTACGAGGCTACTGCTTCAGATAACAGTGGTTCTTTTGAAACCGTTGTTTTCCCAATTATTAGACGTGTATTCAGCAAGCTTCTTGCTAATGACATCGTTTCAGTACAAGCTATGAACCTTCCAGTTGGTAAGTTGTTCTTCATCCTCCCTGTTACTTCAGAGAGAGAGTGGCAGCTTCCAGAGGATGCAACGGGTGCAACTCCTGGTGACATCATCGATGGTACAACTGGTCGTCACAAGGGACTTATGGGCTATGACCGTGTAAACCGTAACAAGGAAGGACGTGTTGAGCCAAGATATTATCTCCCAGACGAGACAATCAATGAGCTTGAGAAGAATAAGTGGTATGTTCCACAGCTCGGTGAGGAAATTGCTGACGCAACAGACTTCGAAGCTGCAAAGGAGCGTGCTGCTGCTGAAGGTCTTCACGTAACAGCATTGCGTGAGGCTGGCCCAGAGGTAACTCAGTACTTCCAAAAGACTCTTTACGATTTGTTCTACAATGACTTCTTGTATGACAACTCTAAGGGTAAGGTAACTATCAAGGTTGGTGAGGCTATCCCAGTATTCTTGACTCCTGGTGGTGTTCGTCCTTTCGGTGCTGACAATTTGAACCAGTATTTCAAGAGTGGTTTTGACGGAACTATCCGTAACGTCATCCTTGAGATTGATGGTTTCTCTTCATTCAACGCTAGCAAGTTGACTGGTCCTGATGGAAATGAAATGGATACCGAAGGCTTCCTTGCTTCATTGAAGGTTATTACTCAGAAGGAATTTGTAGCTGGTAATGCTCCTGGTTCTGACACCGTTAAGACCGCAGCTTTCCGTAAGTTTGAGTCTGTTCCTTTCAGAGTTGTTACTCAGAAGTATGGTAAGGGTATCGTAGAATATGGTGCTGCTTGCGATGCAGAAGGTAAGATGTATATCGAGCTTGACCTCGCTAAGCCAGTTATCCAGCAAGGTGGTACTATCGATGGCTACATCGGTGTTGATGCTGCACAGCTTGACGCAGCTATCGTAAAGAGTGGCACTACTATTGATGAGGCTGCAACTAAGGAGAACATCAAGAGCTTGTTCAAGATTGCTTGGGCACAGTATGATTCTCTTGAGCTTGAGACTGAAATTGGTGAGGTTAGCTTCAAGCTTGATTCAGTAACTGTTTCAGTTGAGGAAAGAAAGCTTCGTGCTACATGGTCACCAGAGTTGGCACAAGACGTTTCTGCATTCCACAACATTGATGCAGAGGCTGAATTGACTGCTATCCTTTCTGAGCAGATTGCTGCTGAGATTGACCGTGAGATTCTCCGTGACCTTCGTAAGGGCGCACCTTGGCAAGCACGTTGGGATGTTAATGGTTGGAGAAGAATGGCTGCATTCTCAACTAACTATACTCAGAAAGACTGGAACCAAGAGCTTATGACTAAGATTAACCAGATTTCTGCACAAATCCATAAGTCAACACTTCGTGGTGGTGCAAACTTCATCGTTGTATCTTCAGAAATCAGCGCTTTGTTCGACAACCTTGAGTACTTCCACGTTTCAGACGCAAGTGCTGAGTCAGACCAGTACAACATGGGTATCGAGAAGATTGGTGCTCTCGGTGGACGTTACACCGTATACCGTGACCCATATTCTCCACACTGGTCAATGATTATTGGTCACAAGGGTAAGTCACTTCTTGACACAGGATATATCTACGCGCCATATGTTCCAATGCAATTAACTCCGACTATGTATAATCCGTTCAACTTTGCACCAGTCAAGGGAATCATGACTAGGTACGCTAAGAAGATGGTGAATAACAGATATTATGGTCACGTTCGTGTGGATGGCCTTGTTCATTGGAGTATTAATGAATTCAGATAAACAACTGAAAGCATTAAATCTATATAAAAACTTGGGTGAAAAATCACTCAAGTTTTTTTTTGTCTTTGTACTTGGCCATAATTCCCTTTTGAAAAAAAATTATCTTAAAAAATTTGTTTTTCTCAGGAATTTTATATATATTTGCAAATATAAAGATATTTATTTATGGTCAATAAATGTAAAACAAATAATTTATAAAATGAGAAAGGGAAATTTAAAGAAAAAAATTGAAGAGGCGAAAAAAGTACACAATGACTTTTATGATTATCATTTAGTTGAAGAAAATGAACCAATAAGTGTCAGACATAAAACAAAAATAATATGCCCAATTCATGGCGTGTTTGAAATGTCTTTGGATAATCATATTTCTAAAAAACAGAAATGCCCAAAGTGTAGTGGCGTGGCTAAAAAAAATACTGAAGAATTTATTGAAAAATGTAAAGAAGTGCATAAAAATCATAATTATGACATGTCCACAATTGAATATACAAATAATAAAGGTTATATTAATGTTATATGTCATGAAAAAGATATATTTGGCAATGAACATGGAATTTTCACAATTAGAGCTGACCATTTCAGAACTGGGCATGGCTGTCCAAAATGCGCACATAGGAATTTAAGCAATGAAGAATGGATTGCTATGGCAGAAGCTGTACATGGCAAAGGAACATATGATTATTCTTTAATCAACTATCCAAATAAACAAAAAGAAAAGGGTAAGTTTATATGTCATGAGAAAGATGAAAATGGAATAGAGCATGGGATTTTTGAACAGTCTTATGATTCTCATCTTCGAGGTTGTGGATGCCCCAAATGTAATGGCGGTGTAAAACATAACGGTGAAATATTTGTTAAAAATGCCATTAAAATACACGGTGAAAGGTACAAGTATTTTCCTGAAAAATATATTAACGCCCAAACTAAGATGCCAATAGAATGTTTAATACATGGTATATTCATGCAAACTCCAACTGCACATTTAAGGGGTGAAGGATGCCCATTTTGTAAAAATTCTGTTTTAGAAGATAGAATACAAAGAATGTTAGAAAATGAAGATTTGTATTTTGAAAGAAATGTCTATATTAATCTAGGAAAACAAACAATTGATTTTTTTATACCTCAAAAAAAGGTTTATATCGAGTGTCAAGGGGAACAGCATTATATTCCAACTAAGTTTAAACAAGATATGAGTGATGAAGATGCCGAAGAAATGCTAAAAATTAGGAAACAACTTGATTACGATAAATTCAATAAAATTAAAGAGACTGATTGCGAGCTAATATATTACACTGATGTCAATACATTTCATAATAAAGATGTTGATGTATTAAGTGGATTATATAATGATAAGATGGTTTTTACTAATATTGCTAATATTAGAGATTATATAAATAATAAAGAAAATCATGAATTTACCCCAAAAATTGAGCACAATGTTAAAAAAACTAGAAATTATGTAACTAAACGAACAAGATGGACATATGAGAAATGTTTAGAAGAGTCTAAAAAATATTCTCATAAAAGCGAAATGAAAGAGAAGAACCAATCGGCATACAATGTATCTGTAAGATATGGTTGGATTAATGAGTTCTATATTGATAGAAAAAAGGATGATAGATATTGGGGACTATTAGAAAACGTATTAAATGCAGCTAAAGAATGTACTGGGGCTAGAGACATGGTTAGGCGCTTTGGAGGGGCATATAACTCTGCCGTTAAACATGGTTGGACTAATTTATTAAAATATAAGAACAAATGAATAACATTAAAGAAAAACTAATATCTCCATTCATTACCGTAAGTAATCTAATGATATTGGAGAGACTACTATTGGAGATTGATGCAAGATTGAAGTTTGAGATGAATTTTGGTGATGCATATACCCTTCATAAGTTATTGAATGAAGTTGGAAGGATAACAAGTTATGCATTTTTAATTCAAGATGAATATCATAAGGAATTTAATGACATTGAAAAACTTAAAGAATATCATAAGATGGTTATGGATTCTGAAATAACAACAGATACAGATTATAGAGATATAATTGAGTTTATTGAATATATAAGTTTTAAGTTTAAGGATGGGGAATTTGATGAAATATTAAATAAAATTAAGTTTTGGGATGAGGGGGAGTGATTCTCCTCTTTTTTTTGTGTTTAAATATTACATTGGCGAAATTTTCACTGATAAAGATGAATTAATGGAATATATCAAATATTTATATAAAAATAATGAATAAAATAATTTATATAAATATTTAAAAATTATGGCAGATAATGCAAGAGGAATACATGTATCACCTGGTATATACAGCCGTGAGATTGACATTAACTATGCAGTTCGCAGCCTTGGAATCACAACCCTTGGTGTGGTTGGTGAGACTTTAAAGGGTCCAGCATTCCAACCAATGGACATTTCAAATTGGCGTGAATTCCAAGAGGTATTCGGTGGTACTAGTACAGAGAAATTTAAGGGAAGCCAATATCCTAAATATGAGTTGCCTTATATTGCTAAGTCATACTTGAGTGAGAGTGAACAGCTTAAGGTTGTTCGTGTTCTTGGACTTGGTGGTTATAATGCAGGTCCTGCATGGGTTGTAACAGCAAATGGACAAGCTGTTGCAGTGTTACGTTCAAGAGGTACATATAATCCATATTTGGCTGGTGACAGCGGTAACTGTATTTGTGAAACCACAAAGTATGATACACTAAGATATTATGTTGGAGAAAGAACAGCAAGTTCTAGTGGTTGTACAAAGGATGGATATAATTTGGGAGCTTTGGCAATTACTGCATATACCCCATATAAGAGCGGTGGTGATATTTGTACTAATTTCAATATGAGTGGTGATACACCTGATTGGTCAGTAACCCCAACAAATCATGGTAGATTTAAGATTATTGGTATTGAAGGACCAAGTACTGAAACTGTAAATGATTCAAACAAGACGTTTGAATACCCAGTATCTTTAAATCCATTTGATAAGGAATATATCTTAAAGGTTCTTGGTACAAAGGCAGATGACGGTGATGCGCCAATCTACGTTGAGTCACTTTATGATGTTGCTCTTGAGCAAGCTATTGCTGATGGTACTGTTAGCGAAATAGACCAAAATCTTAAAGCATTCCAAGCTTATTACACAGCGGATTATTGTCATCATGAGCCAATTTATGGCTTGATGAGACTTCAGCAAGAAGCACTTAATAGAAAGTGGGTAGGAAGAAGATTATTGGCTGATAAAGAGGCAAAAACCCTAGGAATTAAGTGTCAAGCATTTGATTATAAGACAAATAAACCTACTGGAGCCGTAGAAACAGTATCCATTGGACAAATCTATACTGTTAAACAATATACAGATGGTAGTAGCAAGAGACATTATGTTTATGCTTATTATAAAGCTGCTGATATTACATCTTCTATTACTGATGAAAACATTGATAAGACCAACTATTATGGTAACTTAACTGGAGGTGGCACTAGTGGAAACACTGGAAAAGAAGGTACATTGGTTCTTAATATGGCAGATGGGCTTTATTACAGAATGGATGGTGGCGATGTTGCATATGTTGCACTTGACATGAATGATTATAAGTCAGCATATAGATATGCATCAACTCCTTGGATTGTATCTAACTTGAAGGGTGACATTAACAATGTTGATGTTAATAAGTTGTTCAGATTCCATACAATTTCTGATGGTGATAATTCAAACTACGAGGTTAAGGTTTCTATCGAGAATATCAGACCAGACGATGGTACTTTCGATGTAGTTGTACGTAGAATTGATGACCTTGATGAATCAATCATTCCACTTGAGAAATTTGGAAGATGTTCGATGGTTCCAGGTGATTCGAATTACATTGCGTTCAAGATTGGTTCATTTGATGGTGTGTATGAGTCAAAGTCAAAGTATATTACTGTTGAAGTAAATGAGTCAACTGCTGCTAAGAACTCAGTTCCTGCTGGTTTCTTGGGTTATCCAATTCCTCAATTTGATGGACTTCAGATTAATGGTGATAAGGCAACTGGAATTACCTTCCCAACAATTAAGTATAACAGATACTTCGATGAGGAAATTAAGAATAGAAAACAATACTTTGGTCTTTCATCTTGGGTGGGCGTAGATATTGATAACTTCACATTCAAGGGCAATAAGGCATATGTTGAAGACCCAAGATTCATTTCTCATGGATTCCACCTTGACTCAAGATTGGATTATGAAAGAGGTGGTATTGCAAGTGAAAATGTTACTGTTGATGGCGAAGAAGGATATTACTTCGATTGTGTATCAACTAACTCTAGAACAAGCACGCTGTCTGAGCCACCAATCATTGATACTGAAGCAAATATGTATGGTTCAATCTATGAGTATGTAAATCTTCGTAAGTTTACCGTATTCTTCTATGGTGGATTTGATGGATGGAATGTTTACAGAGACCAGAGAACCAATACTGATAACTTTAAGTTGTCTCAATATAAGGGCTATGTAAACTTGACAAGTGGTGAAGGATATGAATTTAATAAGATTAAAGACCCAGAGTTGCTTGGTTTGAATCAGAATGGTATCACCTCTGACTGGTATGCATACTTGAGTGGTATTCGCCAATTCGCTAATCCAGAGGCAACTGATATTAACGTATTCGCTACCCCAGGTATTGACTATGTAAATCAGAAACTTCTTGTCGAAGAGGTAATTGAAATGATTGAGGAAGAGAGAGCTGACTCAATTTACGTGGTAACAACACCTGACAAACCAAACGGTGCAGGAGATTACGTTAGTGAGATGTACACTCCAGAGGATGCTGTTATGAACCTTGAGGACACTGAGATTGATTCTAACTATACTTGTACATATTATCCTTGGGTTAAGTATCTTGACCAAGACAATAATCAGTACATCTTCTTACCTCCTACAAAGGACGCAGTTAGAAACTTCGCACAAACGGATAATACCGCATATCCTTGGTTTGCTCCCGCTGGTATAAATCGTGGCGATGTCGATTGCGTGAGAGCAAAGTTCATTACCAAGTTGGCTGACGAGGATACTCTTTATGAGGGAAGAATCAATCCAATTAAGACATTTGCACAAGATGGTCCAAAGATATGGGGTCAGAAGAACCTTCAGATTAATGAATCTCAGCTTAACAGAATTGCAGTTCGTAGATTGTTGCTCAGATTGAGAAAGCTTGTTGCAATCTCTTGTATTGGTCTCATCTTTGAGCCAAATGATGCAACAGTTAAGCAGTCATTCATCTCAACCGTAACTCCAATCTTGGACAGCATTAGAAGCAACAGAGGTATCTCTGACTACAGGATTGAGATTAACGACACGATAGAGTCACGTGAGAGAAGAGAACTTCCAGTTAAGATTTACTTCAAGCCTTACAACGCTCTTGAGTACATCGTAATCGACTTCATTTTGACCCCAGAGGGAGTTTCATTCGATGACATTTAAATCATAAGAAAATTTAGATAAAACTTTAAAAAAGTGGGAGAAAAATTTGTTTTTCTCCTGCTTTTTTTATATCTTTGTATTAAATTTTTTTAGAAATGGATGAAAAATTAAAAAATATAATTGAAAAATCTAATGCAGTTCACAAATTTAAATATGATTACTCACTAATTACTGAGTACGAAAGTAATACATTGAAATACCCTATCATATGCCCAAAACATGGCGTATTTTATCAAGATTTTGCTCATCATATATACAGAGGTCATGGGTGTCCTCATTGTAGTGGTAATGCCAAAAGAACAACTGAATCTTTTATTAAAGACGCTGAATTAATTCATAATGGTAAGTACGACTATTCTAAATCAGAATATAGCGGAATTCATAAGAAAGTATGTATTATTTGTCATGAAACTGATGAAAATGGCATAGAACATGGGGCGTTTTGGCAAACGCCAAATGACCACTTGCATGGACAAGGTTGTCCTAAATGT
>Ga0310694_10000901_pt1 | contig 36453 bp, 36 predicted proteins | sample 174DNAGHGhighgp2_FD_203884 | JGI IMG/M metagenome (GOLD analysis project Ga0310694, IMG submission 203884) | Sheep rumen microbial communities from Palmerston North, Manawatu-Wanganui, New Zealand - 1742 DNA GHGhigh gp2 (v2) (version 2) | ecosystem: Host-associated > Mammals > Digestive system... | reverse complement strand
CCGCCGATTACGCCAAAGCGAAAGCCAGTTATAGCCGTAAATACGAAGGCTATGAATTACGGCAGAGAATCATTCGCTCTTTACTGGGTAAAGGCTATAAAATGGATATGATTGAGGAGGTATTACCCCAATGAGCAAAAGAATCAGCGAATTCACCGATGGTCTCGTGATTGAGACCCAGTTCCTCGTCAGCGGGCTTTCCCGCGGCGTCAAAGCCGATGGCAGCCGTTATCTGAACGTCACATTGCAGGACTCCTCCGGCCAGATCGAAGGCAAGAAATGGGATGTCGCCGATGAGGATTTGAACATCTTGGCTTCCGGCAACGTCGTGTCCGTTTACGGCGAAGTGTATCAATACAAAGACAAACTCCAATTCAAAATCTTCGAGGCGAGACCGGTCGCCTTAGGGGATGTCGACATCGCCCGTTTCGTCAAAGAATGCCCGGTTCCGAAGGAAGAACTCAAAAAGAAAGCGGACGCCTATATCGAATCGATCAAAGATCCCGACCTCAAGAAGATGGTCGTCTATCTCATCGATCAGCACAAAGCCGACTATTATGACTATCCGGCCGCGGTGCGGAATCACCATGCGTTCGCCTCGGGGCTTCTCTATCATTCGGTCACCATGGCGGACATCGCCGAAGCCCTCTGCAAGATCTATCCGAACCTCAACCGCGATTATCTCATCGCCGGCACCTTGATCCATGATATCGGCAAGATCACCGAGCTTTCCGGCCCGGTGGCGACGAAGTTCACCTTCGAAGGCAGAATGCTCGGCCACATTTCCATCATGCAGGCCGAGGTCCGCGAAGCGGCCCACGCGTTAGGCTTGACTGGTGAGATGCCGATTCTCCTTGAGCATATGGTGTTATCGCATCACGGGGTACCCGAATTCGGCAGCCCGGTCGTCCCAGAGACCCGCGAAGCGATGGTCCTCAATATGATCGATAACCTCGACGCGAAGATGCTGGTGCTCGACAAAGCCCTTGAGGGTGTCGCCCCCGGCGAGTGGAGCCAAAAGATCTACGCCTTAGATGACGCCTTCTACTACAATCCCCTCTATAACAAAAAAGAAGACTAGGGATTCCTAGTCTTTTTTCTTTATCATCTCGCGGATTTCGTCTTTCGAGAATATGTACTTCTTTTGGCAGAAGTCGCAGACGATTTCGGTTGTTTCCTGTTCCTCCGCGAGTTTGGTCAGGTCGTCTTTTCCGAGACTCATCAAGGCCCGTTCCATCCGATCCCTGTTACAAGGGCAATGGTATTGGATTTCTCTCTTCTCCAAAATCTCATAATCGAGTCCGTCGAAGATCTTTTCGATGAGGACTTCGGGACGGGGGTCTTTTTCCAAGATGGCCGTGATATCCCCGAGGACGGAGAGATTCTCTTCGAGGGTGATGATATATGGCTCCCAGACATTCGGCATGAGCTGGAGGAGGAAACCGCCGGCGACTTTGACGGTGACCGTTTCACGGTCATAAAGGACGCCGAGGCCGACGGAAGTCGGGGTTTGCTCCGAGGCGGCGAAGTAATAGGTTAAGTCATCGCCGATCTCGCCGGTCCTTAAATCGATCGTGCTGGCGTAGGGTTCTTTGAGACCTAAGTCTCTCGTCACGGTCAAAGTCCCTTTGCCGATCGCTTTTCCGATTTTGATGCGGCCATCTTCGTCGGGGGCGATCAAGGCCATCGGATTATCGACATAGCCTTTCACATTACCTTGACTGTCAGAGACGGCGATCAGGCGTTTGAGGGCGCCTTCGCCGCGAACCTGAAGGGTCAAAGAGTCTGTCTCCCCTTTGAGGGTGGCGCCCATGAGGGCTGAGGCCGTCAAAAGACGGCCTAAAGCGATCCCGGCGATCGGGGAAAGATGATGGATTTCGGTGGCCTCTTTGACGAGGTCGGTGCTAACGCAGGCGAAGATACGAATCGTATGGTCGCACGCGCTGGCGCGTATCAAATAATCTTTTGGCATATTAGAGGTGTTTCTTGATCGATTCGGCTAGACGAGGGAAGTCGCTCATGGGGATGCCGGAAGGCGGACATTCGATCTTTAATCCGTCATGCTCGTCATAACGCGGGAGCACGTGCACATGGAAGTGCGGGACGGCCTGTCCAGCCGCTTCTTTGGCGTTGGTGAGAATATTCACGCCCTTCGCGCCAAAGGCCGCCATTTCGGCTCTGGCGATGATCTGCGCCAAACGCATGATGTGGTCGAGGAGTTCTTCCGGGCAATCGAGGACGCTCTCATAGTGTTCCTTCGGGATGATGAGGGCGTGACCTTTGGTCACCTGGGTGATGTCGAGGATGACGATCGCTTTGTCATCTTCGTAGACTTTCGTGCTGGGGATGTCCCCGGCGATGATCTTGCAGAATACGTCGGACATAAGATTCTCCTAGAAAAAGAAAGAGGTGGGCTTGCCACCTCTAACTATAGCATGTTTTTCCTTACTCGAAGAGAGTCGGGAATGTTTTGAGGAAGTACTCGTAGACACTGGTGTCGTGGTAGACGATCGCCATCTTCTCGACGTAGTACTTGTTGCTGTCCTTCTTGTAGGTATCGCTCGAGGAGAGGATGCCGGCGATGGAACGGGCGATGTACTCGGCGGCGTAGGGTTCGCTACGCACGGTGTCGTAGTAGTTGTCTTCCGAAGCGGTGAGCTTGGCGTTCATGACGGCCTCTTCGACCTTGACGAGATAGTAGGTGCCGGACTCACTGATGATGTAGGGGTGGGCGGCGCCGGTCTCGAACTGTTCGGGGATCATGAAGTAGCTGCCGTGGCGGTAGAAGCCATAACGGCCATCGGTGATGGTGTCGTTATCGACTTCCTGGGCAACGCCGATCTTGAAGAGGCGTTTGGAGATGTCGCTCGGGACGATGGAGCCGATACCGCTCTGGTTGTACCAACCATGGGAGGTGTCGTTGACGGCCTCGAGGGCATTCTTCTTGATTTCCAAACCCGTCTTCATCGTGTAGTTGCCGGAGTTGGTGAAGTCGCTGACAACCGAGGAATCATCGACGGTGTTGTCATAGGTCTTCAGGTAGTTGGCGATGTAGCCACCAAAGGTGCCTTCCTTGTAGATGGTCGAAGTCGCGTAGGCGGCGTTATCGGCCTTGAACTCGGCATAGCCGAGATCGGCATCGGTGAACGGGGTCCAGCCGGCGTCGTCATAGATCTTCTCGACAACGGTCTGGTCAAGGTCGGCGTCGCGGCCGGCGAAGTCGAACGGGATCCCCTTGTAAAGACGATCGAGGAAGGTGAAGTCGTACTTGGCGAAGTCGCTGGTATCATCTTCGATGATGTTGCTGACGTAGCTTTCGACGAGCTTCTTGGTCGCATCGGTGTAGGCCGTATTCTCGGACAGTTTGATGACGTCGATCTTACGGGCATAGGAGAGACCGAGGGAACGATAGTTCACCGTGTAAAGATACTGACGGACGAGCTGATCGCGGTAGATGTCGGGAAGGACGGCGATGTCGATGTAGTTCTTGTAGGTGACGAAGAGATCTTTGAAGTAGCCTTCGAGTTCGGTGGCATCGAGGGATTCTTTGACCCGGAAGCTGCCGGAGACGGTCTTGGCGTCTTCATAGTATTCGTCGCCGAGGGAGTAGTTCGCTTTGACTTGGGTGTCATAGAACTTGCTCTCGATGAATTCGCTGCGTTCCTGATAGGAACTGTTGGTGACATAGCCATAGAACACCTTCTTCACTTCATAAAGGAAGTGCTTGTAGATGTTCTTGACTTTGCCGATGGCGCCGTTGCCGGCTCCGTCTTTGTAGACTTCGTGGGCGTCGGCGATGGCTTGGATGTTGGCATCCACGCCGCTATCGATGGCCTCTTTGATCTCCCAGAAGGAACCGAACATCGATTCGCTGTAGATCTTGAGGATGTTGCGGAGCACGCGCTCGCTGTTGCTGTCGCCTTCTTTGACGAGGGCGTCATAGATCTGCTTCATGGTGTTGTTGGGAACACCATCGACATTGAGGATCTGGGCTTCGTCGTATTCGGCAGGGATCGGGGTGGCGATGACATCATCGCAACCGGCAAGGAAGCCAGCCCCGAGAACGAGGCAGGACAAACCGAGAATGATTTTCTTATTTGACATAGTAGCAACGTCCTCCTTGCTCCCAGTCGGCTCCGCTGTGGGCGCTGTAGCCGATCGCGCAGACTTCGCTGAGCATGCGGCCTTTATCGGTCGCGTTGCCGCGGAACTCGCCGCCTTGGGAGGCCCAATCGAAGGTCAAGCCGCGGCTCTCTTCCTGAACCTGGATCTGCTCGGCATAGGTCTTCCAAGCTTCTTTCCAAGTCGTGAAGTTGTCGTCGAAGTCGCTCTGACGCTTCGTATCGCTATACACCTGGATACGCTTTTCCATGCTCTCATCACTAAAAGTGATGTTGCCACTCTTGATGAGGTCCTGGAAGATATAGGTGTTGAGTGATTTGTTGTAAGACTTCACCAAGTCGAGGAGCTTGGTCTTGCGGCTGCTCCAGTCAGCATTCTGCTGCTTGTTGAAGTTGATATAGGTGACCATCGGATCGCCATTGCTGTCGGTCGGATAGCCGCTTTCGAACGGGACTTTGCCGAGGGTGTAGTACTGACTGAGGGTCGGGGTATCCGCATCCTGGGTGTCGGTGCCGTTGCCATAGAGGTCAAGGCCGGAGCGCTGGACGATGATGAAGTGCACGCCCTGATAGGAAGAGGTGCCAGCACGCACGGCGAGGACGATGTGGCCGTCCTTGTCGGTGAGGACATTGCTTCCGATGCCGGGGAGGGCCGCGGTGGTGTCGTTGGCGAAGCCCGGGAGAGCCTGGTAAGTCGCACTGAGTTCGCCTTCTTCAGAAGCGATCAACGCTTCGGAGGCGCCAGGGGTGTTGTACGCGATCTCGTTCGGGGTGATGACGCAGACATTGTGCTTATTGAAGTATTTGTTGAACAAAATGTTGCGGGGATAGAACGCTTCGCGGTTGCCGTCGTTGACCGGGGCACCGTTGTTATCGGTGGTGATCTTCGCGGCTTTGAGCATGGCGACTGCCGCGCCATAAGGAATCGTGCCGATTCCCTTATCCTGGAAGAATTGGTTGATGGTGATATCGCCATCGTCGAGTTTCTGGTTGACGTCGACTTGGTCGGAGTCTTTCTCAAGCCCCGGGGTGATGGTCGCTTTGTTCGCCTGAGCAAAGGCGGTGTTGTTCGCTTGGTTATAAAGCGATTCGAAAGCGAAAGTCCCGAGACGGAACTCATTGACGAAGCCGATGCCTTCGCCGCTGCGGGCGGTGACGAGGCCGATTTCGCCGAAGTCTTTGGCCGAGCCGCTGTCGTCGCTGGCCGCGGAAGCGATCGCACCGAAGGTCTCACGCGAATTGGCGGCATAGGTGCCGGCTTCGTGGGTGCTATCGGAGGTGGTCGCCGCGCCGGCTAAACGCATGATGGTGGTCGCGAGTTTGGTCGCTTCACCGGCGGCGTTATCGGTCGGTTCGCTGAGTTTGCCCTGAGTGTAGTCACCCGAGGCGGCGCTCACTTTGACGAGGATGTGACGGATGTGATAAGGGATTTCCTCTTTGATGAAGCCCTTGTTCTCGCGTCCGTAATCCGGATCGGCGCTGAACAAGAGATCGTCGGAGGTGAGACCATTATCGCTGCCGTCGCGCATGGCGTCGCGGTGGGTGTCGTTATAGTCTTGCTCGAACTGGGCTTTTTCCCGTTCGTATAAGTGGTATTGTTTGAGTTGATCGATGTTCTTGACGTTATTCGATTCGAGAATCGATTCGAATTCCGCTTCGTAGGTGGTACCGTTCGAATCGGCGTTCTTACGGGCGCGGGTCTGGTCGTTGGCAACATCGTAGTCCGCTTCATTGGTCAGGCGCTTAAGATCGGCGGCCTGTCCCGGTTGCTGATAATACTTACGGACGAGGACTTCGTACACCTTGTCGAATTCCGTCGCCGCTGAAGCACCGGCTTCCTGATAGCTCCCTAATAGCTCCTTTGCCGTGTAGGACACCACATTTCCCGAAGCGTCTTTGTAAGTCATGACGCTTCCATTGGCATCAGGAGTAGCCTCATTGCAGCCCACGGCGGCGGCAGCCGTCGCAAGCATCATCATAAGGCCAAGAGCAGTTTTACGTTTTTTCATGTGTTGGATTTGCTCCTCCTTACGCAAAAAAAGATTGCCTAGAAAGTTTATTCTCATAAGAGAATGGTTGCAAGGGCGAAATGAAACGATTGTTTTTCTCATAGAAAACAAACTTATTTATCATTTGATTTGCCAAGATTTTGCCCCCTGACTAGAATAGGGAACGCATCTTTGGAGGTGGGTTATGGCAACTTTATCGATCAAAAACCTGCACGTCAATGCCGGCGATACGGAGATCCTCCGCGGCTTGAACCTCGAAATCAAGGACGGCGAAACGATCGCCTTGCTCGGCCCTAACGGCCATGGCAAGAGCACCCTCCTCGCGGCGATCATGGGTAATCCCGCCTATACCGTGACGGAAGGCTCGATCACCCTGGACGGCCAAGATGTTTTGGCCATGCCGGTCAACGAACGTTCCAAAGCCGGCATTTTCCTCGCCATGCAGTATCCGAGCGAGGTCCCCGGGCTCAATTCGGCCGATTTCTACAAGGCCGCCCTGAACGCCCGCCGGGAACAACCCATCAAACTATTCGAATTCTATTCCAAGCTTCAGAAAGCCTATGCCGAGACCGAGATCCCGTTCGAGATGAGTAAACGCAATCTCAATGAAGGGTTCTCCGGCGGCGAGAAGAAACGGAATGAGATCCTCCAAATGAAACTCCTGAATCCGTCGGTGGCCATGCTCGACGAAATCGACTCCGGCCTCGACGTGGATGCCTTGCACGTTGTCGCACGAGAAATCGAAAAACAACAGCAAACCGGCACCGGATTCCTCGTAATCAGCCATTATGCTCGTCTATATTCCCTCATCCATCCGACGAGAGCCGCCATCCTCGTGAATGGCCGCATCGTCGTCGAAGGCGGACCCGAACTCATCGAGAGAATCGACCGTGAGGGTTATGAATGGATCAAAACCGAGTATGGCGTATCCGTCGAAAAAGAGATCGGCAAACCGATGAACGATGTGAGCATCGGAGCCTGTGGCACGAAGGTGAAAGTGAATGGCTGAGAATAACGATCTCCAATTCATTGATTGTCTTCCCGTTAACGACTTGGTCGTTCCGGAAGGCGAATCCCTCCATCTTGAGATGGCGTTTTTCTCCGTTCTCCCGAGTGGCGAATTGAAGATCCGCGTCAAGAAAGGAGCCTCTTTAGAGGCTGCTCTCGCGGACTTCTCCATCGGCTCTTCCAAACTCAATGTGGAAATCGCCTTAGAAGAAGGCGCGACATCCGAATTCCATTTGGCCGCATTAGGCAAAGGCGATTCGGTGAAAACATACATTCCAAACGCGATTCATCTCGAACCCCATTCGGAATCTTTGATTTCGAGTTATGGGATCGCTTCGGAAAAATCGAATGTCTCTTTCCTCGGGACTTCGTCTATTGAAAAGAACGCGAAGAACTCCGCGACCCGTCAGGAAGCAAAGGTCATCCTCTTTGATAAGGAATCCAAAGGGGCCGCTTCGCCGATCCTCAAGATCGCCGACAATGATGTCAAAGCTTCCCATGGCGCGTCGGTCGGTCGACTGAATGATGACCATCTTTTCTATCTCGAAAGCCGCGGGTTATCCGAAGAAGACGCAAAGCGTCTTATCACCCTTGGCTATCTGAAACCTATCGCATCCTACTTTGCCGACGAATCCTTGCGGCAAAGAATCGAATCTGAAATCGAAGGAGGTATTTATCGTGTTTGATCTAGCGAAAATCCGTTCCGATTTCCCGATGTTAAGAAATGGCATCCAAATGCAAGGGAAACCTTTGGTTTGGTTGGACAACGCCTCCACGACTTTCAAACCGGATTCAGTCATCAAAGCGGTTACCAAATACTATACCGAGCAGACCTCCAATGCCCATCGCGGCGATTACGATCTTTGCCACAACATGGATTTGGCGATCGCCGAGGCGCGGAAAACGGTGGCTGATTTTATCGGCGCCGAGAGCCGCGAGATCGTTTTCACCGCCGGCACGACTGAGTCGCTCAACCTCATCGCTTATGGTTATGCCGCCTATCATTTACAGGCTGGCGATGTGATTCTTCTCACCGAAGCGGAGCACGCCTCCAACGTCTTGCCTTGGTTCCAAATCGCCGAGATGACTGGGGCCAAAGTGCGGTTTATCCCCTTGACCAAAGAAGGCCGTCTTACCAGCGAAAACCTCGCCAAAACAATCACGAAAAATACGAAAATCGTCGCAATTGCGGCGGTAACCAACGTTTTGGGATACATCGCTCCGGTTAAGGAACTCGCGGAAATCGCTCACAAAAATGGGGCGATCCTCGTTTGCGATGGCGCTCAATCCGTTCCGCATTTGAAGACCGATGTCCGCGATCTTGGATGTGATTTCCTCGTCTTCAGCGGCCACAAAATGTGCGGCCCGACCGGCATCGGCGTTCTCTATGGCCGTTATGACTTATTGAAAGAAACCCATGCCTTCCTGACCGGTGGCGGAATGAATGTCCGCTTCAAGAAAGATTGCACTGTGGATGTTTATGAACCACCGATGCGGTTCGAAGCCGGCACCCAAAATATCGAAGGTATTCTCGGACTCAAGGCTGCGGTGGATTATCTCCAGTCGGTTGGTATGGAGAATATCGAACGCCACGAGAAAGAATTGAAACGCTATGCGGTTCAAAAACTGCAAGAAACCGGAATGGCTCATATCTACAACCCCGATAGTGAGTCTGGAATTATCACCTTCAATATCGATGGGGTGTTCGCCCAGGATGCGGCAACCTTCCTCAATTCCAAAGGAATTGCTTGCCGTTCTGGCCAACACTGCGCCAAGTTGCTCAATGACTTCCTTGGCACGGTGGCCACGGTGCGGGCTTCCGTCTACTTCTATACAAGCAAAGAAGAAATCGACGCTTTGGCGGATGCCGTCAGTCACGGAAAGGAGTTCTTAGATGCCTACTTTTGAGTTAACCCCGATGATGATGCGCGAAATCATCATGGATCATTATTCCTCTCCGCGCCACAAAGCCGACCCCGTCAAAGACGGATATGTTTCGGTTCATGCCGAAAGCACTAATTGCATCGATGACTTCCACGTCTATCTCAAAGAGAAGGACGGGATTGTCGAGGACGCTTTGTGGAATGGCGTCGCTTGCACGATTTCGACCGCTTCGACCGATATTCTCTGCGATCAGGTCATCGGAAAATCGTTCAAGGAATCCAAATATATGATCGAACAATTCCTCAATATGATTGAGGAAAAAGAATACGATGAGAGCGTGCTCGATGAAGCGATCGTTTTCATCAACACCGGCAAGCAGGCCGCCCGCATCCATTGCGCGACGATGGGTTGGACGGCGATGAAGGATTTAATGGAAGACAAATAAGATGGCAGACACCAAGTTCTTGGATAAGGAATATCAATACGACTTCAAGACCGACGCGAAGACGGTGTTTTCAACCGGCGTTGGTTTAAACGATGAAGTTGTCAAAGCCATCAGCAAGCATAAGAATGAACCAGAATGGATGACCGAATATCGGTTGAAGGCACTTCATGCTTTCGAAAAGATGCCCCTTCCGAAGTATGGCCCGGATCTTTCATTCCTCGATTTTGATAGCTACAGTTACTACAACACCTTCTCCGCCAAAGAAGAAGAGTCCTGGGATGACGTTCCCGAATCGGTGAAAAACACCTTCGACAAACTCGGCATCCCCGAAGCGGAACGGAAATATTTGGCTGGCGTCACCACCCAATTCGAGAGTGAGGTCGTCTACCATAACATGCTGGAAGAAGTGGAGAAAAAAGGAGTTATCTTTTTGTCAACGGATATGGGACTCGCACTCTATCCGGAATTGTTCAAAAAGTACTTCGGATCCGTGGTTCCGATTGGCGATAACAAGTTCTCCGCGCTCAATGGCGCCGTCTGGAGTGGCGGCTCGTTCATTTATGTCCCGAAAGGCGTGAAACTCGAGAAACCGTTGCAGTCTTATTTCCGCATCAACAATGAGAAAACCGGGCAGTTCGAACGCTCGCTCATCATCTGCGACGAAGGCAGCGATATCCATTATGTTGAAGGCTGTACCGCCCCGGTTTACCAAAAAGAATCTCTGCATGCCGCGGTGGTGGAAATCGTCGTTCTCAAAGGCGCCCATTGCCGTTATACAACCATTCAAAACTGGAGTGGCAACATCGTGAATTTGGTCACCCAGCGCGCCCTCGTCGAAGAAGGCGGATTCATGGAATGGGTCGATGGCAATATCGGCTCCTACCGGAACATGAAATACCCGGCCTGTATCTTAAAAGGAGACGGCGCACGCGGGAACGTCATTTCCATTGCCGTCGGCGGCAAAAACCAGTTCCAGGACAATGGGGCTCGCATGATTCACATCGGCAAGAATACGTCCTCGACGATCATCTCCAAATCGATTTGCCGCAACGGCGGCGTCGCCAATTATCGCGGCACGGTTCGCGTTCACGAAGGCGCGGATAATTCCCATGCGCACGTAGAATGCGACACTTTGATCTTGGATGACCGCTCCGCGAGCGACACTTATCCCAAGAATGAAATGCGCAATTCCTCGTCCTATATCGAACACGAAGCGACCGTGTCGAAAATCAATGAGGAACAGCTCTTCTATTTGATGAGCAGAGGGTTGACCAAAGAACAGGCGACCCAGATGATCATCATGGGTTTCATCGAACCCTTCAGTCGCGAATTGCCGATGGAATATGCCGTCGAGCTGAACCAGTTGATCAAACTGGATATGAGTGATTCGATCGGATAGTTATGGAATACGAGATTGTTGTAGTTGGTGGTGGACACGCCGGTGTCGAAGCGGCCATGAGCGCCGCTCATTTAGGCGCGAAAACTTTGCTCATCACCCTCAACAAAAAGATGATTGCCAATACCCCATGCAACCCCCATATCGGCGGCAGCGCGAAAGGTATCGTCGTCCGTGAGATCGATGCGCTCGGCGGGATGATGGGCTTATTCGCCGATCACCATCCGTTGCAGATCAAAATGCTCAATACGGCCAAGGGTCCTGGCGTTCAATGCCTGCGTGCCCAGGTCGATAAATATGGTTATCCAGCCTATGTCCAATCGGTTTTGGACCAGACCGAAAACCTCGATATTTTAGAGGATGAAGTCACCGAACTCATTGTGGAAAATTTCACGATAAAAGGTGTCAAACTTAAGAGTGGTGAAATCGTCAACTGCAAAGCGGCGATTCTCACGACTGGAACCTATATGGAAAGCCATATTATTTCCGGTAATGACTCGGTTCCTGGCGGCCCCGATGGCGAGGATGCCTCTCATGGTTTATCCGCCTCGATTGCGAACCTTGGCGTTCGTATGATGCGTCTTAAAACCGGAACCCCGCCCCGCGTTGATAAGAACACGATTGATTTTTCCAAAGCCAAAATCGAACCGGGGCAGGAAGGCGAATTGGCGTTTTCCTACCTTACGGACACCTTTGTGCCGATTGAAGACCAACTTCCCTGCTATTTGATTTACACGACGGAAGAAACGATCCGCATTATCCGCGATCATCTTCCCGAATCCGCTGTCTTCAATGGCGTCATCACCGGCGTTGGTCCGCGTTATTGCCCATCGATTGAAAGCAAGGTCGTCCGCTTTGCGGACAAACCCCGCCATCAGTTGTTCCTCGAGCCAGAAGTCGAGAACGGGGATTCTATCTATGTTCAAGGTTTCTCGACTGGCTTCAGTCACGATATCCAAGAACAGCTCATCCACACCCTTCCGGGTTTGGAACATGCGAAGATTCTCAAATGGGCTTATCAAATCGAATACGACTCAGTAGATCCTTTGGAATTCCGTCCGACCCTTGAATTCAAAAAGTGCTCGGGTCTTTATGGCGCTGGCCAAATTTGTGGCACTTCTGGCTACGAAGAAGCCGCAGGCTTAGGCCTGATGGCTGGCATCAATGCCGTTCGCAAGATGCGCGGACAAGAGCCGTTCATCCTTCGCCGCGACGAAGCTTACATCGGCGTCATGATTGATGATTTAGTCACCAAAGGCACCGATGAACCATATCGCCTCTTGTCTTCGAGAGCCGAATATCGTTTATTGCTCCGTCACGATAATGCTGATTTGCGTTTAACTGAACATGGCCACAACATTGGCCTCATTTCTGACGATCGTTATGCGAAGTTTTTGCACAAATACGCCCAAATCGATGAAGCGATCCGGATTATGAGCGTCACCAATGTCGCCGACAAAGAAGGCATCGCCCCTTATTTACTGGCGAATGGATATGACGATGTGGCAATCGGTCACAAAGGCATCGAGTTGTTGCGCCGACCGAATCTCCATTACCGGGAAATCGCTGGGCATATGCCTGAACTCGAATCCTACAGATTCGATGATGCCTCTGTCTTAGCGCTCGAAACCAAAGTCAAATACGAAGGCTATATCCGCAAAGCATTGAGCGACGCCGAAAGAAACCGCAAATTGGAAAACTATTACCTCCCGGACAATCTCGATTATGCGACAATGGGAGGGCTTCGATTAGAAGCGCGTCAGAAATTAGCGATGGTCCAGCCGAGAACGATTGGCCAAGCCAGCCGTATCAGCGGCGTCAATCCCGCTGACATCTCGGTTTTGATCCTGACACTGAAGAAGGAGGGGCTTTTATGACCTACGAGGAATTGCTCTCGTTTTATGAGCCGAGAGGCATCTTAAATTCAGACAAAGTCGCCCTTCTTTCCCGTTACTGCGACATTCTTCTCGAAGAAAACCGCCATTACAACCTGACGGCGATCAAAGAAGTTCCCGATGTGGTTGAAAAGCATTTCTTCGACTGTTTGCTTCCAACCCTAAGCAAGCACTTTGTCGGCAAGACTTTCTTAGATGTCGGCAGCGGTGCCGGATTCCCCGGGCTCGTTTGGGCGATCGCTTTCCCGGAACGCCGCTTCGTTTTGTTGGATGCCACCGCAAAGCGGTGCCGCTTCCTTGAGAAAGTGGTGGCCGAACTCAAACTCAACAACGTTGAGGTTGTGAATAGCCGCGCCGAAGAATATCAGAAACGGAATGCATTCGATGTCGTCACCGCTAGAGCGGTGTCCTTCTTGCCGATCCTTCTCGAAATCACTGCCCCGTTTGCGAAAGACGGCGGACTCATTCTGGCGATGAAAGGCAGCAAAGCGGATGAAGAAATCCGCGAGGCCAAGAACGCGATGAAAACCCTCAATCTCGAATTGGCCGCCAATGTGGAAGATGCCTTGCCGAATGGCGATCCGCGCTCAAACATCTTTATCCGTCGTCACGGTGAAATCCCTGCGAAATACCCTCGTACTTGGGCGAAAATCACCGCGAAATCGCTTTAAAAACACATTTATTGCAAGACATTTTCGCAGTGCTATAATGGTTGCGCTTCAGGGTGACGAGAATTACGTCGACTGGCGGTAAAGCCCGCGAGCTTGGCAACAAGCATGATCTGGTGAGATTCCAGGGCCAACGGTAAAGTCCGGATGTTAGAAGCTAATCGATTGTGATTAGAGTCTCCCTGCTGCGTCGGGGAGACTTTTCATGAATTGGAACGATTGGCGAGTATATGTCTTCATCGGCTTGGCCCTCGTTTTGTTATTCCTGATCGCCCGCTTCATCGGCATCACCGTCGGTGGCCGGAAGCGGACTACGACGAGATTCGTCGCCCGAGTCGCCATCTTCGGCGCTTTATCCGCGGTCCTTTATGTCGTCCCGATTTTCCAAATCCACCTGCCGTTCTTGCCGCCGTTCTTAGCGATTCACTTCGATGAAGTGCCGGTGTTTATCGCCTCATTTGCTTACGGTCCTTGGGCTGGCATCGGTGCCCTTGCCATCAAGACGTTGATCAAGTTGCCGATGACCTCGACTTTGGCCGTTGGAGAACTTGCCGACTTTGTCTTCTCGGCCGCCTTCATTTTGCCGGCGGCGATCATCTATAAGAAACGCCGCAACCTCAAAGGGGTGGCCATCGGCTTCACCGTCAGTTTCTTCGTCCAACTCATCGTCTCGTTGCTGCTCAACATTTATGCCATCTTGCCGTTCTATATGTTCGTCATGGGCTTCAGTTATGATGCCTTGCTGGCCATGTGCCAAGCAGCCAATCCGGCGGTGAAAGAACTCGGTTGGACATATGGCATTTACTTCGTCGTTCCACTCAATGTCATAAAGAACGCCATCGTCCTGGCGGTGACCTTCCTCATCTATCGATATACCCACAAATTACTGCGGTTCGAAACCAAGAATTAAAAAAGCCCCAAATGGGGCTCTTTTTATTGTTGATTATTCACCAACGATGGCGCCAACCGGGCAATTCGCAATGGCATCTTCCGCGGCGGCCTCATCGGTAACCGGGGCATCGACGGCAACAGCCTTGCCATCATCACCAAATTCGAAGAGATCCGGGCAGCTTCCAACGCAAAGGCCGCAACCGATGCAGGCATCGTTATTGACAGAAACTTTACTGGGCATTCGTATTCCTCCTTCTAACGTCTGTTTGATTATAGAATCTTCTCTTTCCTTGTGCAATGTGACCATGTGAGAAAAGAGTCTGAGAAGCGCATTTATTCGCTTCTATGAATGTTTTAAGTTAGAATAAATGACGTTATGGAAACACGTCAGAAAAAGTGGGCCCGTTACAGGGAGCGGATTCAGCGTTTGCCAGAAAAGCGTTTTCCCGCGCCGAAGGCGAATCGGACCGCCATCACCCTCAACGAGGATGACACCGGACGGATGGGGGTCAGCACCAACGCGATCTCCTTGGCTTCCTTCGGCGAAAAGGAACGGAAAATCCTCCCGTACTTCGAGCATCTGAAGCATGAAAAGGTGCAATTTGTATTGAAACTATGCCTCTTTGCCCTCGTCGTCATCGCCATGGTTCTGATCTACGTTTTCTATGTGAGGTGATTCTATGAAGAACATTTCAATCGCGATTGATGGCCCAGCCGCCGCTGGGAAAAGCACCGTTGCCAAAGCGGTGGCCAAAATCCTTGGTTTTACTTATATCGACACCGGGGCGATGTATCGCGCCGTGACCCATGCCGTCATCGAAGCCGGTCTTGACCCTCAAAACGAAGTTCAGGCCGTCACCGTTTTGCCGAATCTGACGATCCGTCTGGAACCGGATGGCCGCGTCATTTGCAATGATAAGGATGTTTCTGTCGCCATCCGCCAGCCCCTCGTTTCTGGCCAAGTCAGCTATATCGCCGCGATGAAACCGATCCGCCTTGCCCTCATCGAGATGCAGCGCAAGATGGCGGAGGATGGCTGCGTGGTCATGGATGGCCGCGACATCGGTACCTACGTTCTTCCGAACGCCGACGTGAAGATCTTCCAGATCGCCTCTTTGGAAACTCGGGCGGTCCGCCGTTACGAAGAGAACCTTTCCAAAGGAATCAATACGACTTTGAAGCAAGTCACCGATGAGCTTCGCTTGCGCGACCAGATCGATTCGGGACGGGCTTTCGATCCGCTTAAACCAGCCGAAGACTCTGTCTTCCTTGATACTTCCTACATGACGATCGAAGAATCGGTCCAGGCCATTTTGGACATCATCGCCCATAAGACGGGGGTGCGTGCCGAATGCTAGGTACCCTCGCAATCGTTGGCGCGCCCAGCGCGGGAAAGAGCACGATTTTCAATCGTATCGTCGGTGACCGACGGGCGATCGTCGAGCCCACCCGCGGTATTACGCGTGACCGCTTATACGCGAAGGGCACTTGGCTGACCAAGGAATTCACCGTCATCGATACGGGCGGCATTCAGATTCAGGACGCCCCATTCCAGGAAGAAATCCGCGCCCAAGTGGAAATCGCCCTCGACCAAGCGGATGCGATTCTCTTTGTGGTGGATGGCAAATTGGGCTTATCCCATGATGACCGTTTCATCGCCAAATTGCTCTTCCAAAGCAAGAAGCCGGTCATCCTTGCCGTCAACAAAATCGACTCCATCCAAGAGATCGGTGACCTTTCCGAATTCTATAAACTTGGCTTTGGCGAGCCGCACGCCGTCAGCGGCGCCCACGGCATCGGCATCGGCGATATCCTCGATGAAATCATCCGAATTTTGCCGGAAAAAACCGAAAATCTTTACGAAAACGCCATTTCTTTCTGCTTAATCGGCCGTCCGAACGTGGGGAAATCCTCGTTGACGAACCGTCTTTTGAACGACCAAAGAACCATCGTCAGCAACATCGCCGGGACAACCCGCGATTCGGTGGACTCCCCCTTTGAGCGCGACGGTCAGAACTATGTCGTCATCGATACGGCCGGTTTGGTCAAACGCGGCAAGATCTACGAAGCGGTGGACAAATACGCGGCGTTGCGCGCTCTTGCGGCGATCGACCGCGCCCAGGTTGCCGTCTTCCTCATCGATGGCGAGCAAGGCATCACCGAGCAAGACAAGCATGTCGTCGGTTATGCGGTGGACGCCAAAAAGGCCGTTGTCATCTGCGTCAATAAGTGGGACGTCGCCAAGAACGATAACGACGCCGAGGAGTTCAAAAAGAAAATCCGCGGCGAATTCAAGTTCTTGGACTTTGCCCCGATCATTTTCATCAGCGCTAAGACGGGTCGCGGGGTCGATAAAGTATTGCCGACCATCCAAAAGGTGTTTGAGGCCTATAACCGCCGCATCCCGACTTCGGTCCTCAATCAGATTATCGCCGACGCCCAAGCGATGAACCCGACCCCGTTATTCAACCACGGCCGTCTGAAAATCGTGTTCGCCAATCAGGTCAGTGTTTGCCCGCCGACGTTCGTGATGTTCTGCAACAACCCGAAATTCGAACATTTCTCCTATACCCGTTACCTCATGAATCGCCTCCGCGACTCGTTTGATTTTGACGGAACTCCGCTGAATATTGTCTATCGCCTGCGTAAGTAATCTCTGACCTTTTTGCAAGAGATTTTTTCGATAATTGCTAACTTTCTTCTTTTGCTTGAAATGTGATTTTGGGAATGATAATTTGATAGCACTTTTCCAGAACTTTAGGAGGTTATTGGAACATGAACAAAGCAGAATTAGTACTTGCTGTCAGCGAGAAGGCCGGCCTCTCCAAACGCGATGCCGAAGCCGCCCTCGAAGCGACTCTCGAAGTCATTGAAGCCGCCTTGGTCAAAGGCGAAATCGTTAAGATCTCCGGATTTGGCATCTTCTCCAAGAAAGAACGCGCTGCCCGCGAAGGCACCAATCCGTCGAACCAAGCCAAGATCGTTATCCCGGCGAGCGCCAGCGTTTCCTTCAAGGTTAGCAAGGCCCTCAAAGAGAAATTGAACTAAGGTTTCTCAAAATGTAGCAAGACCCGGATTCATTCCGGGTTTTTTGTTGGCGAACATCCGTTTAAAATAAACGGGCATGAAAGATTTCGCCTTCGAGCAACTCAAACCCTTATTCGCCGCCCACGGGAAACGACTCTATCTCGTCGGTGGGACGGTTCGCGACCTTTTGCTTGGGCGCGCCTATGTCGACCACGACATGGTCACGGACGCGACGCCTGATCAAATCAAGGTCTTTTTGCCGGACGCATCATACACCTTCGCGAAGTACGGGTCCGTGCGTCTGAAACTCAACGGCGAAGAAGTCGATGTCACCACCCTTCGGGAAGAAGGCGAATATCGCGATCATCGCCATCCCTCGTTCATTAAGTTCGTAACCGATCCGAAGATTGATTCGAAACGGCGCGACTTCACCATCAACGCGATGTATTTGGACGAAGATTACAATCTTCTCGATTTCTATGGCGGGCAAAAGGACTTAGCCGATCATCTGATTCGCTTCATCGGTGACCCCTATAAACGCATCGAAGAAGATCCGCTTCGCATCAAACGGGCCGAACGGTTCGCCGCCGTACTGGGCTTCTCTTTAGAAAAAGAGACGAAAAAGGCCATCGATGACAGTCAACACTTGCTCTCCGCTTTGCGGAAGGAGAAAATCGAAGAGGAAGATCGCAAACGGAGAAAAGGATGATCCCATGAAGAAAAACAGCGCATTCGCGGCAGTCAGTTTCCGCTCCGTCCTATTGGACAATTACAAAAAACTCGGCATCAACGAAAAAGAGCTCGTCGTCCTTTTGATGTTCGATCATCTCTTAGAACAAGGGAACGATATGCCGACCTCCGATCTCCTTGCCCTCAAAATGAACTACTCCGTCGAAGAAATCGATACAGTTCTCGCCAATTTGTATCGCCGCGATCTGATCAGCTTCGATCCGAAGAAGGCTCGTTTCGCCTTGGATCCCCTCATGGAACGCCTCTCCGTCAGCTTCGCCCAAACCCTCAATCTCGAGAAAGAAAAACGTCTCGACGAAGAGCGCGAAGAACGGCTCGCCGGCTTATACGAATTCATCGAAGCCCGGTGGGAACGTACCTTAACGCCTTTAGAAAAGGCGACCGTCGCGGATTGGGTCAACGCCAACTATACCGATAAAGAAATCCACAGCGCAGTCCGCGATGGCCTTATGCAAAACAAAGTCAACGTCCGCTACGTTGACCGCCGTTTACGCTCGATGCGCGCAGCCGCGGATATCGAAGCGACCGGCCATTCCGCCATCAGCGACAACTGGGACAAGTCGATTGACGAGACTCTCGACATCAGCCAAGAAAAATGGGAAGAAGATGAGGACTAAGAACCAATCTCTTCTAACATATCTGCACGAGCGCTTCCCCGATGCGGGATGCGCTTTGAATTTTCAAAGCGACCTTGAATGTTTGGTCGCCATTTCCTTAAGCGCGCAGACGACCGATGTTTCAGTCAATAAAGTCACCCCATCCCTCTTCAAAGCGTTCCCAGATGCAAAGCATTATGCGGATGCCCCTTTGGAAGCGATCGAAGATCAAATCCGTTCATTGGGCCTATATCGCAACAAAGCCAAGAACCTCAAAGCGTTGGGTATCGCCTTATGCGAGCTTTATGACGGAGTCGTTCCTCATTCATTTGAAGACCTGGTCAAATTGCCGGGCGTCGGCACGAAAACCGCGGGGGTCTTCCTCCTTGAACGCGGCGATCGTCCCGCCATTCCGGTCGACACTCATGTGAAACGCATCTCGGTTCGGTTGGGTTATGCCAAAAAAGACGATGAACCGATACAAATCGAGGCTAAATTAGAAAAAACATTCCCCCGAGAGGAATGGAAATTCGTGCATCACTCCCTGATCTGGTTCGGGCGTGAGGTGTGTCATGCGCAGGGGCCTAGGTGCGATGAATGCCCCTTGCACGATTACTGTTCGTTCTTTAAGAAAACTTCATCGACGACCGCCAAATAGTCGTGGCGGGGCCGATAGGCGAAGGGCACTAAGTGCCCTTTTTCTTTGATGACGGAGAACGGGATCGATTTCCGAGGCTTGTTCTCATAGAAATCGCAGATGTATTCGGCGTCGAGCAAATAGACCTTTTCCTCGGCGACGATCTGAATCAAGAAGAAAGCGATGCCCCCGTGACGGATGACGTTGCGTAAATGACGGACCTGCTGCGGGGCGATATTGGAAAGCGGGAAGCTCGTTTTGCTATGGGTGCTCTTGGCTTCGAAGTCGAGATAACGGCCTTTGTAGATTCCGTTGTAGTCGGTGGTGCTTTGGGCTTCGAAATAGGCCTGGGTGATTTTCGGCCCATGGGTGTAATCGACTTTGACGATATTGATCGGGGTCGGCCGTTTGGAAATCACGGCGATGTCCCGCTCGAGGTAATAGGCGTTCGTGTCGTTGATTTCGTTTTCGAAATCCATGCCGCGGTTTCCGGCGGCGATGGTCAATTTGGCTTTGGTCCGCGTCTTCTTCGCGGCAGGGATGGTTCCGCCCGGATATTTGATCATCGTCATTTCAGACTCTCCGCGACGAATTCGTCGTAACGTTCCGGGGTGACCGTGTTGCCGGCGGCGAGCTCGGCCATGACTTTGGCGACGGGTTTCGGCAACGAGTGGTGGTGGGACAAGGTTTGCTTATAGAGTTCTTTGACGACGCCTTGTTGGTTGACGAACGCGTCATAGAGGCGTTCCAAACTCATCGCATCAGCGAGCGCATCATGCGCCGTGCCGGCGAACGGAACATCGAATAATTTAAGGCAATTACTCAAAGAGTAAGGATTGCCGATTTCGGTGCGGATATATTGGCCGAAGAAGGCCGACAAATCGATATAGTTCTTCTTGATTTGCTGCACAAAGTCCGCCCCTTCGTCGAAGTTGGCGTAGGCGCTCATCTCGAGGATCTTGATGTCATTGTTGCCATAAGAGGCAAACAAAACGCCGCCCTTGAAACGGGAGACGTATTTTTGGAATCGGGTGATGGCCTCGTGATAGATGAGGCCTTGTTTATTCAGGGTATCTTGGGTGATGCCGGTCAATTTGGTGACGATGTGGCCGATCGGGTGGCGGGCCTTGACGTAGCAAGAAAAGCCTTTGGCGAGTTTCCGGATCGTCCCATCGGGATTGACGGTCGCGCCGACCGCGCCGATCTCGATGACTTCGGAGGATTGTTGGGTCGCCTCGAGGTCGAAAAAGAGGATGGTTTTCCTTCCTCGCAGTATTTTGGCGACCGCTTCCATATCAAAGATTCTACCACGCTCCAAAATAGAAACCTAGAATCAGGCGATTTATCGCGAGATAACATTGAAGGAAATGACCGACTTCGATATAATCGAAACGGGCAGATTATGGACGGAATTACAAAGCTCAACGAAAAGACGATTCTTCAGAAGAAATTCACCCGCAACGTCAAGGGGTACGACCCGCTTGAAGTGGACATGTTTTTGGATGAGATTCGCGCCGATTATCAGAACTTCGACCGCTACATGATTTCGACCAATGCCCGCGTCCAAGAGTTGGAATCCCGGCACAAAGCCCTCGCCGACATCAACCGCGAGTTGCATGAGAAGAACGAGGAAATAAGCGGTGAGAAACGGCGACTCGAAATCGCCTTGGCTTCGGCCAATAACCGTCTGTCGGGAATCAAGCAAAGCGATCATCCGACCGCGGAGAACCTCCAATTAATCAATCGCATCGCCGAACTTGAAAAGTTCCTTCATGACGAAGGTTACAATCCCGACCGCTTGGAACACAAAAGATAGGAATGAATCCGGCCCGGACGGCTGCTGCTTGCTCGTCAAGTAGAGGAAAGTCCATGCTCGCACGGCCTGTGATGGCCGTAGTGATTGCGCCAGGCGAATGAATAAGCCTGGGTACGCGGGAGCGCGTAACGGCGGTGAATCATCTCTTGAGATGAGGATCCCTAAGGTGCCACAGAGACGAGCCCGATAGCGATGTCGGGATGAAACGAGGCAAACCCCACAAGCGAGAAACCCAAATTTGGTAGGGGAAGGGTCCGATCCGAACCGAAGGAAAGGATCCCGGAGCGATCCGAGATAAATTGTCGTCCTCGACAAAACATGGCTTACAGGGCCGGATACTCATTCGAAAAAAGGAAACAGTATGAACATTCCAACCAAGATCACCTTATCGCGCATCGTCATGGTCATCGCCATGCTGATCGCTTTGTTCGTTTTGCATTTCATCCCCAATCTCAACGTCCCCGTTTACGGTGGCGATCTGAAGATCAATCTCGTTTATATCCTGATGGCGGTGGTGTTCTTCCTCGCCGCCTTGACCGATAAGATCGACGGCGATTTGGCCCGCAAATGGAACCAGGTCACCGACCTTGGCAAGTTCCTCGACCCCGTCGCCGACAAGTTGCTCGTCAACTCGATGCTCGTTTACCTTTGCGTCCCGCACTTCGTGGAAGATACGATGACCATCCCCCTCACCTGCGTCATCGTCATGATCTTGCGTGACCTCATCGTCGACGCGATGCGCTTCGTCGCCGCCAAGAAAGGCGTCGTCATGGCCGCGAATGCCTTTGGCAAAGCCAAAACCGTCCTCCAAATGGTCGCTTTGCCCATCGTCATGCTCAACGGCTGGCCCTTCTCCTACTTCGATATGGGTTGGGGGATGTGGCGCATCGGCCTTATCCTCGTTTATTTAGCGACGCTCGTTTCCTTCATCTCGGGCGTCATCTATGTCGTCCAGAACTGGAAAGTCGTCGCTCCGGAGAAAAAACATGACTGATCGTTTCCTAGAATTGCAGAAAGCCTTTATTGAAAAAGGACTTACCCTCGGCGCCGCCGAAAGCTTCACCGCCGGCCGTTTCGCGGATCGCGTTTGCTCGATCCCAGGCGCGAGCGATTATTTCAAAGGGGGCGTCGTCAGCTATGCTGCCAGCGTCAAAGAAGACGTTTTGGCCGTCGACCATGACGCGATCGAGACCCTTGGGGTCGTCAGCGAGGCCGTCGCCGTCGCGATGGCGCAGAACGCCCGCGGCGTGCTCGACGTCGATGTCGCCGTTTCCTTCACCGGCAACGCCGGACCGACCGCCGAAGAAGGCAAAGCCCAGGTCGGCGAAACCTTTATGGCCATCGCCTACCGCGATGAGAAAGTCATCACCTATCACGTCATCTTCCGCGGGGAACGGAACGAGATCCGCACCCTGGCGGTCGAATATATTTGCGACAAATTGATCGAAATTTTGAATTCGTAGGTAAAAAGAGACGATTTCTGTCTATTGCTATAGTAGGAGGACAAAAACATGTCTGAAAAGAAAGATGCGGCTTTAGAAGAAGCCTTGCGAGCCATTGAAAAAGCATACGGAAAAGGCTCAGTCATGCGTCTTGGCGACCACGCCAAGGTCGACGTTGACGTCATTCCGACCGGCAGCCTGTTACTCGACGAAGTACTCGGCGTCGGCGGCTATCCGAAAGGAAGAATCATCGAGATCTACGGTCCCGAATCCAGCGGCAAAACCACCCTCGCCCTTGAAGCGGTGGCCCAAGCCCAGATCAAAGGCGGTCGTGCCGCCTATGTCGATGCGGAGCATTCCATCGACCCGGCTTATGCCGAAAAACTCGGCGTTGATATCAACGAACTCATCCTGTCTCAGCCCGACTCCGGCGAACAGGCCCTCGAAATCGTCGAGATGCTCGCCCAGTCCGGCGCGATCGATTTGATCATCGTCGACTCCGTCGCCGCCTTAGTTCCGCAAGCGGAACTCGATGGCGTCATGAGCGACAACCAGGTCGGTCTCCAAGCCCGCCTCATGAGCAAGGCGATGCGCAAACTCGCCGGCATTTTGGATCGCACCGGCTGCGTGGTCATCTTCATCAACCAGCTCCGCGAGAAAGTCGGCGTCATGTATGGCAATCCGGAAACCACGACCGGCGGCCGCGCGTTGAAATTCTATGCGACGATCCGTCTCGACATCCGTCGCGCCGATGCCATCAAGAACGGCAGCGAGATCGTCGGCAACACCGTCAAGGTCAAAGCGGTCAAGAACAAAGTGTCCCCGCCTTTCAAGAGCTGCACCATCGACATCATCTATGGCGAAGGCATCAACGGCGATGGCGAAGTCCTCGACTTGGCCGTCAACTATGGTTTGCTCACCAAGGCTGGCAACTGGTATGTCCACGAAGGCGAGAAAATCGGTAATGGCCGCGATGCATCGATCCGTTACCTCCGCGAACACAAAGAGCTCCTCGACTCCTTGAGTGAGGCGATCCGCGCCAAAATCCGCGACGGCAAATCGGCCTAAGAAAACGCACATATCCTAGCGAAAGCCCCGAAATCGGTCGGGGCTTTTTCGTTCCCCCGCAATTCGGGGGTGCGCATCGCGCGCCTTTCGTGATAAAATCGATTCGTACCTAAGGTACTCCACCATAGATTTGGTCTGGATTCTTCTTATCGGGCAAGTCCCGTTAGATACTTCACATAGCGCATCGATCTTTTCGTTGGAGTGCCTTTGAACGAAGGAGTCTTTTATGAATATCATCCTCTTGGAGGGGCTTCCCTCTTATGTCTGGGTCATCCTTCTCGTCGCTGCCCTCGTGTTAGGCGCAGCCGTTGTCGTATTGCTTTTCCATTTCGTCCCCGCCTTAAAGGCGAAACGCGCCCAAGCGCAAGCGGATAAGATCCTCCGCGAGGCCGAACAAAAAGCCCAACAGATTGAGAGAACCGCCCAAAGCGAAGCCAAACAACTCACCAACGAATCCCGTCAGCAAGCGCAGAACGAAGCCCGCCAAATCAAAGCGGAAGCCCAAGCCGAGAAAAACAAACTCGACGTCAGGGAAGAACTCATCGACCGCCGCGACGAAGCGTTGCTCATCAAGGAACGCGATCTCGATAAGAAGAACGAATCGCTTACCAACCGCCTTGCCGAAGTCGAGAAAAAGAGCAAAATCCTCGACGAGAAAACCGAGGCCATCATCGCCGAACTCGAAAAGGTTTCTGGCATGAGCACCAAAGAGGCGCATGATGAAATCATGGCCCGCGTCGAGAGCAAGATGTCGAGCGAAATCGCCATCTACATCAAGAACCAGGAAGACGAAGCCAAGGCGACCGCCCAGGCCAAGGCGACCGAGCTCTTGTCCCTCGCCTGCGCCAAATACGCGCAAGAAGTCGTCACCGAACGCACCGTCTCCGTCGTCTCTCTTCCGAACGACGAGATGAAAGGCCGCATCATCGGCCGCGAAGGTCGTAACATCCGCATCATCGAATCGACGTTAGGCGTCGACCTCGTCATCGACGATACCCCCGAAGTCATCACCGTTTCCTGCTTCGATCCGATCCGCCGCGAAATCGCGAAGCGGACCCTTGAAACCTTGGTCAAAGACGGCCGCATCCAGCCGGGCCGCATCGAAGAAGTGGCCGCCAAGTGCAAACGCGACCTCGAAGCCGAAACCCAGAAGTTCGGCGAAGAAGCCGCCTTCCGTCTCGGCCTTCCGAAGATCAACCGCGAACTCCTCGGTCAACTCGGCCGTCTCAAATACCGCACCTCCTATGGCCAGAACGTCCTCGATCATTCGATCGAAGTCGCTTACCTCTGCGGCATCATGGCCGCCGAACTCGGCCTCAACCAGAACATGGCCCGTAGAGCCGGTCTTCTCCACGATATCGGCAAAGCCATCGACTTCGAACAAGAAGGCAGCCATGTCCAACTCGGTTCCCAACTCGCCAAGAAATGCGGCGAGCCGGAAATCGTCATCAACGCGATCGAGTCGCACCATGGCGACGTCGAACCGAAATCCCTCATCGCCCATTTGGTCATCGCCGCGGACACCTTGAGCGCAGCGCGCCCTGGTTCGCGTAGCGAAACCTTAGAGACCTACGTCAAGCGCGTGGAACAGCTCGAAACGATCGCCAAAGGTTTCGATGGCGTCCAGCAGGCTTTCGCCATGCAGGCCGGCCGCGAAGTCCGCGTCATGGTCATCCCGGAGAAAGTCACCGATGCCGATGCCGTCAAACTCGCCCTCGAGATCCGTGAGAAGATCGAGAACGAGATGACTTACCCCGGCACGATCAAAGTGTCCGTCATCCGCGAATATCGGGCGGTGGAGACCGCGAAGTAATTTATGCGCATCCTCTTTATCGGAGATATCTTCGGTGCCTCCGGTCGGGGGATGCTTTCTTATGCCTTGCCCAAGCTCAAAGACCGTCATATCGATTTTGTTATCGCAAACGGCGAGAACGTCTCTGGCGGCCGCGGTTTGAGCAAAGCTCACTACAAAGAACTCATCGCGGATGGCGTTCAATGCATTACCATGGGCAACCATTGGCGCGATGAACGCGAGATTGAGCGTTATATCGACGCCGCGCCGGAAATCGTCCGCCCCTTGAACCTCATCGGTTATCACCGTGGGGTCGGCAGCAAAGTGTTCGATGTGAATGGCGTTCCCGTCCGGGTCACCAATGTGCTCGGAACCGCCTTCATGCCGGAAGCCGTCACCGTTCCCTTCTTGGCCCTGAATGACCTTTTAGGGACCGCGAAAGAAGCAATCCACATTGTGGATTACCATGCCGAAAGCAGCAGCGAGAAACATCTTTTTGCCTACGCCTTCGACGGCAAAGTGACCGCGGTTCTAGGCACGCATACCCATGTCGCGACCGCCGATTCGCGCATCCTTGAGAAAGGAACCGCTTATCAGACCGATGTCGGCATGGTCGGGCTTCGCGATGGCGCGATCGGCATCAGCAAAGAAACCGCCCTCGACCGTTTCGTCTACGGAAGGAATGTTTCTCTTGATGGCGATGCCTTTGGCCTATGCCAATTCTGCGCGACCTTACTAGACATCGATGAGAAGACGGGCAAAGCCCGTTCCATCGAACGTATTTACATGGAGGAGGACATTCATGGCTAAAGTCGAGTATGTTTCCATTCCCTCCATGAAAGAGGCCCGTAACCGCGTCGACTTATGCGAACGTTACGTTGACCATGTCGAAGTGCCTGAGCTCGTGAAGCGTTTTGCCGTTGGCAAAAAGTTCTACATCAAGACCTTTGGCTGCCAGGCGAATATCCGTGACGAAGAAGTCATGGCCGGTTATCTGACCATGGCCGGCTTCGTCCGCACGGAAGATCCCCGTTCGGCAGATTTGGCGATCATCAATACCTGCGCCGTTCGTGAGAACGCCGAAGACAAAGTCTATGGCGAGATCGGTTCTTTCAAAATCAACCGCACCAACAACCCCCAATTCCTCCTATGCGTCTGCGGATGCATGATGCAGGAAGAAGGCAAAGCCGAGTTCCTTGAGAAAACATATCCGTATGTCTCATTGGTATTCGGCACCCACAACGTCCATCGTCTTTTGGCGATGCTCAACGATGTCCTCAAGAAAGACAAGAACATCGTGAACGTTCTTTCGTTCCCCGGCGAAGTGGTGGAGGGTTTGCCCTCCGTTCGCCTCAATGACTATGAGGCCTTCGTCAACATTTCTTATGGGTGCGACAAGTTCTGCACCTACTGCATCGTTCCTTACACCCGTGGTCGCGAGCGTTCTCGCAAGATGGAAGACATCGTCGCCGAATGCCGGACCCTCGTCGAAGCGGGCTATAAGCAAATCACCTTGCTCGGTCAAAACGTGAATAGTTACGGTTTGGATTTCCATGACGGCACGACGTTCGCCAAACTTTTGGCCGCGGTGGCCGAGCTCGGAATCCCCCGTCTTCGTTTCCTGACCTCTTATCCGTCCCAATTCACCGATGAGATGATCGAAACGATGGCGAAATACGACAATATTCAAAAATGGCTGCATTTCCCTGTCCAGTCTGGGTCTTCGTCCTGCTTGAAACGGATGGGAAGACGTTACACCAGAGAGGAGTATCTGGAGATTGTTGCCCGCATTCGGGCCAAGATGCCAGACATCGCTTTGACGACCGACATCATCGTCGGGTTCCCCAATGAGACCGAAGAAGAATTCGCCGATACCCTTTCCTTAGCGGAAGAGGTTTCCTATAGCGCGGCGTTCACCTTTATCTATTCGCCTCGCGGTGGCACGCCGGCCGCCCGCTTGGTCGATGGGGTCAGCGACGAAACGAAACATGAACGTTTCATGCGTTTGGTCCGCGTGATCGAGAAGACCACCGGCGCCCATTCGGCGGCGATGGTCGGCAAAACCTTTGACGTCCTCGTGGAAGGAGCTTCCAAAAAGAACTCAAAGATCCTTTCCGGCTACGCCGAGAACGGGAAACTGATCAATTTCGCTGGTCCGAGTTATCTGACCGGCTGCATCATTCCGGTCAAAGTGACCGAATCGAAGACTTATTCCCTCCGCGGCGAGCTCGTCGAGGATCCTTTGGTTTCGAAAGCCAAAGATATCGCTTATCTCATGAGCCTCGATCCCATCCTTGGAGAGAGCAAACGGCTGATCGACGCTTTGTCGGCGCCTGAATACCGGAAACTGGGCGAAGAATACGCCGCCGCGAAAGTGGCTTTAGCCAAATCGCTCGGAAACGAAGAAGAACATCGTTTGGCGAAAGAACGTTTCACCGCGATTCAAACCAAACTTCGTAACGACCCGATTTTAGCCAATGAATCTGAACTAACTGGACCGACCAAAGCCGCTTTAAACGAGATAAAGGACATTCTCCAATGATTTACGTTCTTACGGGGGCAACGGGAACCGGCAAGAGCCGCATTGCGGTGGAACTCGCCAAGAAAATCGGCGGCGAAATCGTGAACGCCGATGCTTTTCAGGTTTACGAAGGTTTGAAAATCGCGACCGCCTATCCCGATGAGAAAGACATGAAAGAAATCCCCCATCATTTATATGGCTTTGTTCCTCTGAATGAGGCGTATAACATCCATTCCTACCAGGAAGATTGCCGCCGGGTGATCAAAGAGATCATCGACCGTGGCCATCAACCGATTCTCGTCGGTGGCTCGGGATTATATATTCGGGCGGCTTTGTATGATTACGATCTGACCGTCGACACCACGAATGTCGACATGAGTGTTTTCAAAGATATGGACAACGAAGCCCTCCACGCGAAGTTAGAAGAACTCGATCCCGAAGAGGCGAAGAAAATCCCTTATCAGAATCGTGTCCGCGTGGAGCGGGCCATTGCCTTATGTCTGGCCGCCGGCAAGCCGAAAAGTGAGATGATCGCCGCGCAAGAACACGCGCCGATCTATCCGACGAAATTCTATGTTCTTTCTAAAGAAAGAAATGATCTATATCCAGCGATTGAAAAACGAGTCGATCAAATGTTCGCGGATGGTCTTCTAGAAGAAACCGTCCCATTGATTGAGCGTTATGGTCGGGAACAGGCGGCCTTTCGGGCGATCGGCGTCAAAGAATTATTCCCTTATTTGGATGGGGAATGTTCCTTGGAAGACGCCAAAAACGCGATTAAGTCCGATACCCGCCACTATGTGAAACGGCAAGAGACTTTCTTCCGTCACCAATTCCATGCCAAGACCGTTAGAAACCTTGAGGAGATATTAAGCGATGCCGCAGATTGACGAACGAACCGAAATGCTGATTGGCGTTGATGCCAAAGAGCGCCTTCACCAAGCGAAGGTTGCCGTTTTCGGTTTGGGCGGCGTCGGCGGAACGGCTTTCGAAGCTTTGCTTCGCAGTGGCGTTGGGACCATTTATGCCGTCGATTGCGACGTCGTAGATGAAACGAATCTCAACCGCCAATTGCTTTTCACCAAAGCGGACATCGGCAAAGAAAAAGCGGTGGCCGCCAAAGAGCGCGCCACAGCGATCCGCGATGATGTGAACGTCTGCTCCGAGAATTATCGCATCGATGAAAATAGCTTATCTTGTCACGATTATTCCGAATGCGATTGCCTCATCGATGCGGTGGATGACGTCACCGCGAAGATCGCCTTGATCCGTTATGCCGCCAAAATCGGGAAACCGATTCTCGTATCACTTGGGATGGGCAATCGTTTGAATCCGTCCAAAGTGGAACTTCGCCGATTGGACAAAACCGAAGGCGATCCTCTGGCGAAGAAAGTCCGTTATGAATGCCGCCAGAATGGCATTGATATGAAGAACGTCTGGTGCGCGGTTTCGACCGAAGAGCCGCTCGTAAGAACCAATAAGCCGTCATCGATGATGATGGTGCCGAGCGCCGCCGGGCTTCTATTGGCTTATCAGGCAATAGAAATCGTAGCGAAGCCGCACGCAAGTGATATGCTTAATGAATGAAGAAAGAGAGGACCTAAAATGGAACTTTTAAAGATAAACGAAATCGCAAGTATTGCGAATATTGACAGCCAGTATTTGGAGCCCTATGGCTTTTATAAAGCCAAGATCAATCCGGAAATCGCCGAATCCAAGCGTTTCCGCGAAGATGGCAAATTGATTTTGGTCACCGCGATCACCCCGACCAAAGCCGGCGAAGGCAAAACGACCGCCTCCATCGCCTTGGCGGAAGGTTTCGGCAAGATCGGCCAGAAGGCCATGCTTTGTTTGCGTGAACCGGCCCTCGGCCCTGTCTTTGGCATCAAGGGTGGCGCGACCGGTGGTGGCCTCGCCTCGATCGGTCCGGTGGAAGACATCAACCTTCACTTCACCGGCGATATGCATGCGCTGACCTCTAGCATCAACCTGATTTCCGCTGTCCTAGATAACTCGATTTATCAAGGCAATCCTCTCAACATCAACCCTGAACGCGTCGTCTGGAAGAGAGCGATGGATATGAACGATCGCGCTTTGCGCGAAATCACCGTCGCCGAAGGCAAGGGCAACGGCACCGTCCGCCAGGATGGCTTCGTCATCACCGTCGCCAGCGAGATGATGGCCATTATGTGTTTGGCCACCGACCCGAATGACTTCTGCGCCCGGTTGGAAAAGATCATCGTCGCCTATACCTACGAAGGCAAACCGGTCACCGTCAAGGACCTTAAATGCACCCACGCGGTCATGCGCCTCATGAAAGAAGCGCTCAAACCGAATCTCGTTCAGACTTTTGAGCATCAGCCCGCCATCGTCCACGGCGGCCCGTTCGCCAACATCGCCCATGGCTGCAACAGCTTAATCGCCACAAAGTTGGGCCTTAAGCTCGCTCCGATCGTCATCACCGAAGCCGGCTTCGCCGCTGACCTCGGCGCCGAAAAGTTCCTCGACATTGCCGCCCGCGAAGGCAAACTCCATCCGGATCTCACCGTCATGGTCGCCACGATTCGTGCATTAAAAATGCACGGTGGTGTCGCCTTCGAAGATCTTGAACACGAGAACGTCGATGCGATGAAAGCCGGTCTCGCCAACCTCGAAACCCACATCGAGAACATCCGTAAGTATGGCGTTCCTGTCATCGTTGCCATCAACCACTTCGCTTCCGATAGCGAGCAAGAAGTCCTCGCCTTGGAGAAATGGTGCGAGAATCACCACTTCGAATACGCCTTCCTCGACGGCTTCCTCCGCGGTGGCGAAGGCTCCATCGATTTGGCGAAGAAAGTCAAATTCATGCTCGACAATTGCCCGAGCGCCTATCATCCGATCTACGACCTCAAGTGGCCGCTTAAGAAGAAGATCGAGACCATTTGCAAAGAGATCTATCGCGCCGGCAACGTCGTCTATGAGCCAAAGGCTCTCGAACAGCTTGCCGAATATGAGAAGCTTGGTTTCTCCGATGCCTATATCTGCATGGCGAAGACCCCGAACTCCATCACCGATGACCCGAAGATCATCGGCGCCCCGCGCGGCTTCACCATCACCGTCCGCGAATGCAATCTTTCCGCCGGTGCGAACTTCGTCGTCGTCCTGACTGGCAAAGTCATGACGATGCCGGGTCTCCCGAAAGTGCCGGCCGCGGTCAAGATGGAGGACCAGCCGTGGTAAGCTACGGCTTGTACGACATCGTGGAGATGAAGAAATATCATCCCTGCGCCAAACGGACCAAGCAATTCCAAATCATCCGCATGGGGGCCGATATCAAAATCCGTTGCCTTTCCTGCGGAAACGTCATCATGATCGATCGCGACAAATTCGATCATTCGATTCGCAAGGTCATCCGCAGTTGCGAAGGACCTGTTGAACCTAATATGTAAAAAAGATCCCCTCAGCGCGAGGGGATTTTTGATAAAAAAAGAGATGGGTTGAGCATCAATTGCCACTCACATCTCTTCTGCAAATAATATAGCACCGGCTTTGCCGGAAAGTCAATATACCCCCTCTATAACCAAAATGTAAAAAACACCCTCCTCTTGTCTATTTATAGGTGGAGGGGATTTATATTTTCGTTCTCAAAAACATTTCTAAGCGATTCGGCGGAACCGGTGGGCAAACGGTGTTATCCAACATTTCCGTCTCTTTTCCCGTTCGTGGACTCGTTGCCATTTTAGGGAAAAGCGGTTCCGGCAAGAGCACCTTGCTCAATCTTTTGTCATTGCAAGACGAACCAACGGATGGAACATTGCTTTACCGCGAGAAGAACACCAAATCATTAAGCGGAAAAGAGAAGGAAGATATCCGCGCGTTCCATTTCGGATTCGTCTACCAGAAATACAACCTCATCGAAGACCTTGATGCTGTTCAAAACATTGAAATGCCTTTGCTTCTTTCTGGCAAAAGCGGCAAAGCCGCTTCAAAGAAAGCAAATGCCTTATTGAAACGTTTTGGCATGGAAGACAAACGAAAACAAAAAGCCTCTTTGCTATCCGGTGGAGAAGCCCAAAGAGTGGCGTTGATGCGAGCGTTAGCCAATGACCCCGATGTCATCTTCGCCGATGAGCCGACTGGTGCTCTGGATGAGAAAAATGGCGAAGCGGTTCTTCAAATGATGAAAGAGATAGGCAAAGAGAAGTTGGTGATTATGGTGACCCACAACGAATCATTGGCTGCTCGTTACGCCGATCAAATCATGCGTCTCGTAGATGGGAAGTTAGTTACCAATGAGCATCTTCTTTCCGAACACATCCCTGTCTTTCGCCGAAAAAGAAGATCCACCCGAAGAGGCTGGCAACCGATTCTGTTCCGCAGTCATTGGAAGAAGGATCGGAAGAAAATCATCCTCTCGTTCTTAGCGACCTTCGTCGGTTTTCTCACGACAATCGTATCTATCGGCTTCTACGAAGGTTCGGAAGATGTGGCAATGAAGGAACCAGAAAAGAGTTTGCTCCGCTACTTTGGTCGTCTATCCGTAAGCGAGACTGTGGAGATTGAGGACTCGCCTCTTTCTCTGACGAGAATCTCTCGCCCCAATCCTAGGACATTGGAAGGAAAGCTGCCTGCCACGTTGACGGCGCACCCCGATTATGGATACTTCCTTCCTGAGCAATCCGCCTTTTGGCTGGACGAAACCGAACAAGAAGCTGTTGCCTTTGCCCCACTTTATGATGCAAGTTTGGAAGAATGGGGAAAATCCCTTCTTATAGAAGGGACTGCCATTACCGATCTTCGTCATGAATGTTTAATCAATCGCGAGTTCGCTGACCAACATCAAGATTGTCTTGGCCAATCAATTCGTCTTTCCAATGAGGTCATTCTTCCAAAGGAAGATGGATATGAAACGGTTCAAATTAACCTAGATTGGACGATCGTTGGAGTCGTCAAAGAATTCGCCTTCCTGAACGAGCCTCGCGTTTACTATTCCTATTTCGGTCTTGTCGATGACTTATCGGCGATGACCACCGAGAGCGGAGACTCTCTAATTAACCTGGTTGAAGCGGCGGATCCCTTTGACCCCATCGGTAACTATGATTACTTGATATTTGCGCATAATGAGGACGGAATTGGGGATTTTCTTCGATTATCCGAGTGGGAAGGCTACTCTTTTTCATCCCCGACTTTGACGACGGCGGAGGCATTTCGAAGTCTTCAAAAAGCCGTCCTTCTCTCCATCGTGCCCTTCCTGGTGATCGAGTTGTTGATTGCCATCTTCATCATAGGCGCGATCGCGTTTTCCTCTTTCATCGAACGACGAAAGGAAACAGCAATATTGAATGCTCTCGGTGGTCGACGCGGCCAAATCGCTCAAGCTTATGCCAGCGAAAGCGCGACGGTCTCGCTTCTTGGCATGGCCGCTGCTCTCCTCATCTCGCCCCTCGCGAGTTGGGGGCTGAATCTATATCTGTCTCATCGGATTGCGATCGACCACCTAATTCAAATCCCTTTCCGGGCATTCTTGGGAATTTCTTATTTCTTCATCCCGTTTTTGTTGATTATTGCCTTCTTGGTGGGATACCTCGGCTCGAGAATTCCCCTCCAAAGCATTTATCGGACCCGGCTTGCGGAGGCGCTTCGCGATGAATGATTTCATTGTCCTTCGCAATCTGAAGAAGCAATTTGGGGATCGAGTTCTTTACCGCAATCTTTCCTATGCTTTCCCGAGACGGGGCTTTTATGTCATCGTCGGTCCTTCGGGTTGCGGGAAAAGCACATTGCTCGAGCTTATCGCTGGGCTAGATACCATTTATGACGGAACGATTCTTTTCGATGGCGTTCCTCTCAGAGGCGAATCGGAATCGTATCGAGGAAGGCATCGACTTAGGGATATTGGTTATCTTCGGCAAGGTTATGATCTTTTGGAACTTGAGACCGCGGCGGAGAATGCTGGTATCCCGCTTCGTGCCACCAGCGCGGAAAAGCCCAACCTCCAACAACGGAAAGCCAAAGATTTCCTGACCCGTTTCGGTCTGAAAAAGAAAGCTTTATCAACGGCCAATCGTCTTTCCGGTGGCGAAAAACAGCGCGTCGCATTAAGTCGCTCTCTCGTCAACGAACCGCGCGTTCTTCTTTGTGATGAACCAACCGGCGCCCTCGATGCGAAAAACGGGAAAATGATTTTCGAATATCTAAGAGCGGTATCGAAAAAGACCCTGGTCATCATGGTCACTCACGATGAAGAAGAAGCGAGAAAGTGGGGCGATGTCCTTTTGCGTATGAGCGGTGGCGACTTCAAAGAGGAACGCCTTCATCCTGTCATGGAACCAAAACCGATTCATACGATCCAATCCCGAAAACGAAAAAGACGGAATGGCATCCCGTTTTCATTCTGGATGAAACACGCATTCCATCTGTGCAAAGAGAAAAAGCGTCGAACATTTCTAGCCTTATCGATACTTTCCTTTTCTTTTGCTTCTTTGGGAACCGCGGTTTATCTCGGTGAGGATATCGGGAACGAGATCGACAGGTCGTTTGCCGCCTTGATTGGGTCTGGCTCAATCGTCATGAACCGAAAAGGGGTGGATAACAACGCGATTGGCCGAGTCATCCCATCTTCTTTATCTTCGATTTATACCCTCCAGAATTTGACGTCTGAGGTCGCTGATTATGGTGCGTTTTATCCTATCGATTATGATGGTTTCTTTCCTGATCGGGATTCGGTCACGGTTGATATCGGAAGTGGGAAATACGCCATACCAGGACTATCGATTCGTTCCGTCAACGAAAGTCTGTGGCTTGATGACTATCCTGACTTAGATTGCTATCCATATCGTCCACCGATTATGGAAGAGGATCAGATTGTTTTAGGCCTTCCTTACGCGGCGATGTTTCATCTGTGTTTCCGTCTTCATATACTTCGGGATTATGAACACTTAGGCGACTATGTGGCGGAAAACGGTCTTCAGCTTGTTTTCTCCGTGGCAAACGAAAATTGGACTTATGACGATGAACAAATTCTTTCGGTCGTGGCGGTGGCCCGAAGCGAAGTATCAACCATTTATACCTACGAGCATCGTCTGGCCGAGACGGTGTATGAGGAATGGATGCGTTTTCCAGCGATGGCGGAACCCGACGGCAGCTACCCATGGATTCTGCAGAAACTTTACTATGTAAAACCGAAGACAAGCGGGACCGCATTGATGGAAGATCTCCGTAAAACGAAAGTGGGGGAGCGATATCTTTTAGAGGCGGATTCCAATCATTATGACCGCAGTCATTGCTCCGTAGGAAAGACCTGCGGCACCGGTCGATACTATGTATACGAAGCGGAGAAGAGCGGCCTTTCATTCACCGATGTTTCCGCGATATGCGAATCCTATGGATTCCCGAATCACTTGATTGGCTCGTCCTTCACATATGTGTCCTATCCGAGCGCGATGATGACGGGTTTCGCCAATCCATTCTTTGCCTCCCCGTCTCACGAGGACATCGAGCAAACGATTGATGCGGTGACTTCGTTATCCAGTGGAGATATTCATCTGGTGACCTCACTTCCCGACAGCGTCGTGCGAGGGCATTACACGCTTCCATATGCGAACGCTCTTACGTGCTCGAATGATTTCAGCCAGCTCATTGAAGGTCGCGTTCCGCGTCTCACAACCGAAGTTGTCATATCATCATTTCTTAAAAAGAAATGGAATAATCCGAAAACCATCTTTCTTTCCGGATTGGCCGATACCGATGGCATCAGCAATGATTACCGAATGGCCGAGGTCTCCGTTGTTGGGATTTGCGACTGCGAGCAAGCGCGCTTTTACGTGCCCTCATGTTGGCCATTGGATTTCTTCCGCGATGAACTTGGAACATCATCGTTGTTGTTGGAACCGACTTGTGCGATTTTCGAGCGGGAAGGAAACCGCGGGGAATGGATCCGCACTTTGAGCCTTGCTTATCCCGGATATGACTTCGCCGATCCTTCATCACGCGTTTCGAACAGCACTGAACAGGTTGTGGACTACTTGAAAACCTCATTGAGTTTGGTGTCAGTCAGTTGTCTCGTTTTGGCGTTCCTTCTTCTGTCCGCGATCATCTTACTGACCGTCATGGAAAACCGCCGGGAAGGATTCATCCTTTATAACCTCGGCTTCTCGAGAACCCAAATCGCCAAAAGCCTTCACGCCATCGCGGTGATTCTTTCCCTTCCGAGTTTCTTCCTCGGTGGTGGCTTCGTTGCCGGTCTGGAATACATCCTCCATCGGGAAATCGGGAAGAACTTTGGCACCGAAACCCGCTTCGTATTTTCCTATGAACCCCTCATCGTTTTGGCCATCACATTCGCCATCGCTTTTTCGATTATCACCGTCATTTTGGACCGCTTTGTCGCAAAACGCGATTTTGCCAAAGAAAAATAGGCTCACTTCGTCAATGGAGAAAAGAACCTAGATTATCCCCGAAATAATTTTGTTACGGGGTCGGGGAGATAATGGTATAGTAATGCTC
>Ga0310694_10000900_pt1 | contig 36515 bp, 33 predicted proteins | sample 174DNAGHGhighgp2_FD_203884 | JGI IMG/M metagenome (GOLD analysis project Ga0310694, IMG submission 203884) | Sheep rumen microbial communities from Palmerston North, Manawatu-Wanganui, New Zealand - 1742 DNA GHGhigh gp2 (v2) (version 2) | ecosystem: Host-associated > Mammals > Digestive system... | reverse complement strand
CGACAGGTTCAACAAGCCAGAGCACCTTGCCACCGTGCATGATGTATTGGTCGATAAGGAACTTGTCTTTTTCGTTGAAAGGCTCGGTAGGCTTAGCAATGATGATGGCATCATAGCTGATGAAGGTCTTCACGTCAACCGTCTCATCCTGAGTGCGATGCATCAGTGCGTCGATTTTGCCGTCAATCTCCACATTGGCCACATTGTAGTTTTGCGACAAGGTTTGCTTGATGTCGTAAATGTCGTCACCGCTCAGCTCGCCATGGCCTTGGATGAAGGCAATGTTAGGCTTCGTGAGACGGGTCACTTTTTTCACGGCGTCAATCAGACGAAATTCCAGATTCTGCATGGAGGCGTTCAGAGCCTCTGATGACGACTGACCCAACTGGTTCTCCAACAAGTCGATAGCGATCTCTGTGTCGTTGCGATAGCTCACCAAGGCTCCCGGCCAGATAATCATCTGCTTTGAAGAGCCGTCGGCCGAACGGTCCAATACCTCTGTAGGGTTGAGTCCTGACTGATACAATAGTTTATAATTCTCTTGCCGTTCATTGGCATCTTCGCTTTCTGATGGGTTAATAAACTCATAGTCAATGTATTTCGAATAAGCGCGAAACTCATCGAGCATCTCCTTGGTTTCGCGACGGAGCTTCTTGAAACCTGCCGGAAAATCGCCTTCGAGATACACTTTGAAATAAACGTAGTCGTCAAGTTTGCTGAGGATTTCCTTTGTCGTGGGCGACAACGTATAGCGTTTCTCGCTCGTCAGGTCGAAACGGGTGAACAGGTAGGAGCCTATCACATTGACCACCACCACAATGACCAAAGTCACCAAGAAAGCGACGATTTGGTTCTTTTTCAGATTTTTACGTTTGTTATCCATGCTCAACCTCCTTTTACCATTTGCGGCTCGCGAGAACCAATTTCGATGCACTGAGAAAAACCACGATAACACTAAGGAAATAAAGCACGTCGCGTGTGTCGACGACGCCACGGCTCAACGAGCTGTAGTGAGCACTCATGCCCAACTGCTGGATGAACAAGTCGACCTTGCCGAACAAGGAGAGCGAATAGATGAACTCGAAACCGATAAACAAAAAGCCGCAGAGGAAAACTGACAGGATAAAAGCCAGTATCTGGTTGTTGGTCAACGAACTGCAAAAGATGCCGATGCTCACAAAACTCGCGCTAAGCAAGAATAGGCCGATATACGACCCCCAAATGCCACCGCTGTCAAGATTGCCTGGAGGCAGTCCCAGACGGTAGACCGAAAAATAGTAGACAAACGTAGGGATGAGTGCCAACAAGACAAGCACCACCCCAGCCAAAAACTTGGCCCAGATGATTTGCCAGTCCGACAATGGTTTGGTCACCAGCATCTCGATGGTGCCAGTGCGGTTTTCCTCGGCAAAACTGCGCATCGTCACGGCAGGCACGAGGAAAAGAAACACCCATGGGGCAATGATAAAGAGGCTATCCAAGTTGGCGTAGCCAAAATTCAGCAGGTTAAAGTCGCTTTGGAACACCCAAAGAAACAAGCCGGTGATGAGCAGAAACACCACAATCACCATAATGCCGATCAACGAGCTGAGGAAATTGCTGATTTCTTTTTTAAGTAATGCGTACATGCGCGAATGTGATTTGGGTGCAAAAATAGGAAAAATGTCGGTACGCAACGCAACAATCACGATTGAACCACTTTCCAATCAGCGAGGGTCTTGGTCTCCTTCGAAAAAGCCATGCCGATTTTCACTATCGGTTTACCGTCGGCCTGATAAGGAATGGCATAGTCCTTCGAGTCTATTTGTGCCAAAGCTTCGTCCGCAGTGCCATGCATTTTCAGTTCCATGACATAGATTGCATCGGGCATGAATACCACCAAATCCGTCCTTCCCCTTGCTGATTTCACTTCAGTATAGGTGCGGCAGTTGAAAATCGAGAAGACAACATAGGTCAGCACTTGGTAATATGCCTCATATTTTGTGATGTCGTCCAATTCCTTTTCGCCATATTCCAGATAAGGAATCTTTGCGAAGAAGGCTTGCATCAATTGCATGGCTTTCTCAAGATCGTGATTCCTCAAAGCCACATAGAAGTTGCCGGCAAAACCTTGTGAACCGCTGTTATAAATGCCCATCATCGCGCTGAGGAAATTGTCCAAAAACCCAACCTTCACCTCTGCATTGGGAAAGTCGAGGGTATAGATGTTGCCGTAGAAGTCAAAGTCCTTGATGGTAAGATAACCTGCTTGGTAGAGCAGAGGCAAAGCTGAAGTCATGGCCTCGGTAGGTGCATCAAACTCGGAAGCGGGCACTTGAATTCGTGGCAAATCAAGCAGGTTGGTGTTGAAACGACGCATTTCGTCAAAAAGAAAGGTCGGCGTTCCACTGCCAAACCAATAATAGTTTAGCATCTTGTCGGTGAGCACATTCATCAGGCTGAAAGGGTTATAGATGTCCTCCGATTCGTTGCAGAAATGGTAGCCGTCATATTGCTGCCTGAGCATCCCATACATTTCTTCCTTCGTGAATCTATATTTGTCAGCCAAAGCCTGAATGTCCTCGTCAAAAACACGCGTCAATTCACTCTTTGTAATGCCACAAAGGGCTGAATATTGAGGTAACATCGAGATGTTGCGTAAATTGTTCAAGGTAGAGAAAATCGACAATTGGCTGAATTTGGTAATGCCCGTGATGAAAACGAATTGCTCGTCGGCATCGCAGACCTTCACCATCTGGTAGAACTCTTGCATGATGCGGCGCACTTGTTCCAACTCGGCGGGCTTGTTCAAGTAGTCGAGGATGGGGGCATCGTACTCGTCGAGGATGACGACAGCCTTCAGACCTGTTATTTCGTGCGTCTGTTGTATGAGTTTCTTGAGCCTTTCTCCAGGTGAGCCTTCGGTATGCGGCCATCCGTAACGTCGCTCAAGAAAATCCAGTTGGCTATGTAGTTCGTTGATGATTTGCTGCATCTCCCATTTGTTCTTGCAGGCACTGATGTCGAAATGCAACACGGGATGTTGTTTCCAGTCCTTTTCCAATTCGGCAATGGCAAGACCTTCAAACAAGTCCTTTCGACCTTGGAAATAATACTTCAAAGTACTGCAAAGCAACGACTTGCCAAATCTCCGAGGTCTGCTAAGGAAAACAAATCGGGATTCCTTAGTCATTCTGTAAACAAGGTCGGTTTTGTCAACATAGATGCGTCCGTCTTGCTTGATGGTTTCGAAGTCAGCGATACCAGCAGTGTAGAGTCTCATGGGTAGCATAACAAATAGTTTTGGGTGCAAATTTACATAAACTTTGGCAAGATGTTTGGGTTTTGTGTGTTTTCACGTCTAAACTTTCAATCTTTTTCCAAGAAATACTATCTTTGCAGCGAAAAAGTTCCGAAACCGCCATTTCGGAAATGATGGTTTCTTAAAGTCTTCTGTTCCCTTTCTGTTCTTTCTATTTCATGGTAATATGCAGTCATTCTGACGATAATAATAATGAACCGACTATTTCCATATTGTTTGTTTATAGGTTTAGCCTTCGTTGTCTGTCGGTGCCAACCTAAAAACGAGGGGCTAAATACGGAACAGTTGTACACGGAGTTTCAGCAACCCGAGTCATACTATCGTCCTTTTGTGCGCTGGTGGTGGAACGGCGACAAAGTGGAAGCCGACGAACTCGTCAGAGAGATGCGACTGCTGAAAGAAGCGGGCATCGGAGGCGTGGAAATCAACCCCGTGGCCTTCCCATCATACGCCGACAGCATCGGAAAACGCTCGTTGCAATGGCTCAGCCCTGAATGGATTGACATGCTGCAAGTTTGCTTCGATGAGGCCAAACGCTTGGACATGACCTGCGACCTCATCGTTGGCTCAGGCTGGCCTTTTGGAGGTGAATTTCTTGAGCCCAACGAGCGGGCGCAAATCGTGGTCAACTATGCTGAGCCTGTCAAGGGACCCACCACTTTGACCATTATTCGCGATAGCATTTGCGCCAAAGCCATGCCAAAAGTCAGCTCACCTTACAAAGGCAACACCAAGGAATTGATACTGTTGAGGCTATACCCGAATCCAGCAAATTCGGTGGATGAAGGTATAGACGTTTTAAAAACAGATAGCATTTTCACCATTGACGTGCCCGAAGGCGAATTCACATTCGCAGCCTTGGTGAAAATCAACGGTTTCCTTGAAGTCATCAACGGTGCTCCTGGAGCGGCTGGGCCTGTGCTCGACCATTTCAACAAGGATGCCGTCAACAGATACCTTCACAACATGTCGGACAAAATCGAGGCACAAATCGGGTCGCTGAAGGGCAACATAAGAGCCTTGTTCACCGACAGTATGGAACTTGAAGGCGCCAACTGGACCTCCAACATGGCCGAAGAATTTCAGAAACGCTACGGCTACGACATCACCGACTATCTACCGTTTATCCTCTTCAAAATTGGCTCGATGGGTAGCGCGCTCAACTATAACCCAGTAGTTCCTGCAACCGAAGGTTTCACCGAAATCATCCAGCGAGCACGCTATGACTTTGAGGACTTCAAGGCCCAACTGATGCAAGAGCGCTTCACCGAGACCTATATTAATTGGTGTCACCAACTCGGTGTGAAAGCTCGCGCACAAGCCTACGGTCGGGGATTCTATCCTTTGGAGAACGCCATGGGCTACGACATCCCCGAAGGCGAATCGTGGACCACCAACTGGCTGCGTCATAAGCCCGGAGAGGAAATGTCGGAAACTGATTACCGCCGTGGTCGCGCCTACACGATGGTTAACAAATTCGTTTCGTCGGCGGCCCATCTTGCCGGCAACCACACTGTCAGTTGCGAGGAGATGACCAATACCTACACCGTCTTCAACATGACCCTCGAGCAACTGAAACTCGGCGGCGACCAAAGCGCCATTTCTGGGGTCACACACAGCATCTTCCACGGCTTTAACTATTCGCCCAACCTCGAAGTGGCGTTCCCTGGCTGGCTGCGCTACGGTGCCTTCTACAGCGAACGCAACAACTGGTGGCCCTATTTGAAGTATTACACCGACTACAAGGCACGGCTTTCCTACGCTTTGCAACATGGCACCTATTATGCCGACATCGCCATCCTCAACCCCGAAAACGACATGTGGAGTACCATCGGGATGCAAAACGAGCCTTTTCCCAACACCACCCGCGCACCTTATAAAACCCTGATTTGGGAGGCCATCAACAAATGCGGCGGCGGTGTAGACTATGTGAGCGAAAACATCATCAATCAATCTGAAATCAAGAAGGGAAACCTGTGCTTCAATAAGCGCAAATACAACACGCTGATACTCATCGATGTGGAAAGCCTTCATCCCGAAACCGCTGAACAACTGCTTCGTTTTGTGGAGACTGGCGGCAAGATTGTTTGCATTGACACGATTCCTTACAAGTCATTGGGAATGAGTGGTAACTCTATAGACTGCTTCGTACCTCGCAGTGACAACCAAAACAAAAGAGAGCGTCATGGCGTAAAAGGGACTAACGAAACAATCTTTAATACTACTCATGACTCATTAGTGCAAGTTACCATGGAAAAAGTGATGCAGCACCAAGCCAATTTCGTCTTCGTCGAGCCACCCAAGGAAGGCTTCATGCACTGGTATGACAGTCTTATGCACGCCGAAAACCTGCCGCGTTATCTCGACATCGAAAGCCCCGACCTTTTTGTGATGCAAAACCGCTACACCACCGACGATGGCAGTGAGATGCTCTTCTTATGCAACAGCCACCGCTACGAGACCCATCAAACCAAAATCACCTTCGACAAAGCCTTGACCCACAAGCGACAAGCCCAAATCTGGGACTTGCAAACGGGTGAACGCTATGCACTACCACTCGATGAGGAAGGTAGTTATTCCTTCGACCTTGGCCCTATCGAGTCGCTCCTTATTGTGTTCGAGAAAAGCAATAAAAAACTCGACTTGCAGCCTTGGCAACCGCTTCATTCCAAGTTGGCCGCTATACAACCTCAAGTCCTTTCCAAAGAATGGGACATAACACTCTGCCATAGTCTCTTGAAAGACACCCTCATCGCCCATTTCGACACCCTCTTTGACCTCAAGGACAGCGAAGAATACCAGCATTTCTGTGGCACGATTATATACCGAAAAAACATTGACCATTGTGGAGACAGTTTGCACACCGTCTCTACCATCTTGGATTTAGGCCTTGTAGAAGGTGTGTCCGAGGTGTTCGTCAACGGGCAATCCCTTGGCGTTCAATACTTCGGCAGACGCATCTACGACCTCTCCCCTGTCCTTCGCAAAGGTGATAACGACCTCGAAGTGCGCGTCACCACCACGATGGGCAACTACCTCAAGACCTTCACCCGCGAGGAAAACCCTACCACCTGGGTCTACCTCAACCATCCCCGACGGGAACAACCCTTGCAGCCTATGGGCTTGCTTGGCCCCATCTTGCTCTATCAATTAAGCCCTGAAAGGGTTATACATCAACCCGATACAAGTGTAGCGCAGTTTCAGAACAAAAGCAAAACAAAATGAAAAAAACCATCCTCACTCTCCTCCTCCTCGCGAGCCTCCAAGCCCTCGCCCAAGAAAAACCCATCTACAATGCCTCGCTGTTCGGCATCCGCAGCGACGGCGTGACGATGAACACCCGCAGCATCCAATATGCCATCGACTGGATTGCCGACCAAGGCGGCGGAACGCTCCGCTTCTGGGTAGGACGCTACCTGACGGGGAGCATCCACCTCAAGTCGAATGTCACCATCGAGCTGGTCGAAGGAGCCGTGCTGGTCGGCAGCACCAATCCTTTCGACTACGACCGCTTCGAAGCCATCAACGACCGTGCCCTCATCATGGCCGAAGGGGTCGAAAACATTCGCATCATCGGTTACTACAACAGCGGTGGTGTCATCGACGGACAAGGACGCGAACTGGCAAACAACTGCACCGACCTCGTCCACAAAGGCCTCATCAACGACCGACTGAGCAACGACCGCGTGGCAGAAAGCCATCGCGCGCGACTGCTCCACTTCAGGGAGTGCAAAAACGTTGAAGTCGACAATGTCACCTTCCGCAATGCCGCCAATTGGGTGACGATGTACGACCAATGCGAGAATGTCAAGGTCAACAACGTACGCATCCAAAGCACAGCCTTCTGGAACAACGACGGCATCGATATCGTTGACTGTGACGGGTTCCTCCTCACCAATAGTTACATCGATGCGAGCGACGATGCCATCTGCCTGAAATCGCACACCAACAAAAAGATATGCCAAAATGTCGAAGTGCGCAACTGCACCGCACGCAGCAGTGCGAGCGGCATCAAATTCGGCACGATGGGCGTTGGTGGGTTCAAGAACGTGAAAATCATCAACAACACGGTTTACAACACTTATCGCAGTGCCATCACCATCCAAAGCGTAGATGGTGGCATCTGCGAAAACATCCTCGTCGACTCATTGCACGGCATCAATGTAGGCAATGCCATTTACCTCAATGTAGGTGCCCGTCGCGACAAACAAAGCACAATGGACGGCATCACCATCCGCAACCTCTACTGTGAGGTAGCCGCCACCAAACCCGATGCAGGCTACGAGTATGAAGGCCCTATCGAAGACCTGCCACGCAACATCTCGCCATGCGGTATCATAGGTTTGAAAGACAGTAAGATAAAGAATGTTACTTTGGAAAACATCGAAATCGTTTTCCCTGGTGGTGGCGATCCGCATTATGCCTATTGCAGCCTCGACCAATTGGACCAAGTGCCCGAAATGCCCAAGGCTTATCCTGAGTTCTCGCAGCATGAGGAATTGCCAGCATGGGGCTTCTTTATCCGCCATGTCGATGGACTTGTGATGAAAAACATCACCTTGAAGGCATTAAAAAAAGACTATCGCACCGCGATAGTCATGGATGACGTGAAAAATCATAGAATCAGTGCATTGCACGTTGATGAGCCAAACGGCAAGAAAAAAGAAGCCGTTTTTGAGCGGAAATAATAATGAACACTTGATTTGACGTAGGTTTTTATTAAATCTTTTCCTATTTTTGCAACTCGAAAACCAATTTTCAATAAAACGAAAAACGAGCAAAATAACCAAAAATAAACGGAAGGAATAAAACACTATGTATCAGATTTTTAAAGACCAACTTGAGAAATCGAAACTGATTATTGCGAGCATCAAGCGTAACCATCGCATCGGGCGCGACTCGGGCGTTGACGAAAGCGCGCTGCAAAAAATGGAAGACGACTGCAAACGTCTTGAGGCTATGTCAGCCGAATTGGACAAAATGCAGGAGGAATACCGCAAGAAGAGCGATCTCGCTCACGGCGTGCTTAACGACTTGAAGCAACACACCAAAGAGGTGAAACGCGTCGTCAAAAACAAGTACGACCAAACCTGGTGGGTCAAGTTCGGTATTCCCGACAAAAGATAATCTCTATTTTATTGGAAAACAAGGAAATCCGCTTCAAGCCGAGGCGGATTTTCGCGTTTTTATCATCACTTTTCTCCCATCGCGCAAGGTGGTGGCAAAAAGATATACCTCGCCACCTTCCGTAATTTTCAGCGCTTTCCTAAGTTCGTCGACACTCAACGGAAAGTTGCGCACTGCCAAATTGGCCTTGTCGACACCAGCTAATAGGGTCGATTTCACCTTTTTATTATAGTCAGCCCAATCTTCCACCTCGAAAATTCGCCCTGCAAAGTTGTGTACCAAGGTTTCAGAAGTATATAAATGACTGTTTTTGTGTAGTTTAAGTACACCAAAACACTCACTCACCCATTTGTAGGCACCAGCTTTCATAACAGCGGCATTGGGTTCGTAAAGGTAATGCTGAGGCTCGTCAGCCAAACGCAGTGGACAGTCGTGCTCCTGCTCAAAAGTGAAACTCAACGTAGGCTGGGAAGTCGATAGATTGGCGCAATGCAAAACAGGACTGCCTAAAAAATCTCGTTCCAAAATGAAAATCAGCTCTTTACATTCGTTATTGACGGCAACAACATGAACATCGCTCACGAAATGCAATTCCTCTAATGCCTTGCTGATGTCGAGCATGGGCGACAACTTGATCATCACGCGCCTGGCTTTTTGTAGCAAAAGGTTTTGCAGTTCAGCCACATTGGGTGTGCAGTCGCCAATGCCAACAGTCTTGCGTCCGTAGGCATCGCGACGAGCAGGGTCAAGATAGAGACAATCCACCGAAGAACAATGGTTGAGATACTCTTCTGCCGTTGCATTATGCACTTCGATATTGGCTCCCAAGTCCTCAAAATTGTGTCGTGCCAATTCACATAGTTCGCTTTGGCGTTCCACATAGTCGGCTTTAGTAAAATGTTGGGCGATAAAGAAAGTGTCGATGCCCAGGCCACCGGTTAGGTCGGCAAAGGAGTCACCTTGCAGCAAGCCGGCTTTATAATGAGCCGTGGCTTCCGACGAGCACTGCTCGATGGAAAGACGGACGGGAAACAACAAGTCGTCATTTTGGCTCCACGACGGCACTTTCTTCTGCAGCAACTGCCGTGCCTCAATCTGTCGGAGTGCCAATGAAAAGTCGGTGCCGACGGGTGCCTTTTTCAAGGCAAGCGTCGGCACGTCGTCGTTCAGGTGTTCCCTGATAAATTGTCGAGTTGTTTCGTTCAAATCTTCTTCAGATTGACCACTTCAAGGTCGGTGAGGAAACGCCATTCTCCACGGGGGAGTTTATATTTGTCCAAACCGGCAAACATCACGCGGTCGAGCTTCGTCACTTCGTAGCCGAGGTGTTCGAAGATGCGGCGCACGATTCGGTTGCGGCCTGAGTGGAGTTCTATGCCAACGCTTTTCTTGCTGTCGTCGTCTTGGTCGTAAGCGATACTGTCGGCAGCAATGGGGCCGTCGTCAAGTTCGATACCTTCCGAAATGCGAAGCATGTCGTTTTTGGTGAGGGGTTTGTTGAGAGTCACATGATACAGCTTCGGCACCTCGCTGCTCGGGTGGGTAAGCTTCTTGGCCAGGTCACCGTCGTTGGTAAACAACAGCAGACCCGTGGTTTGCTTGTCCAAGCGGCCCACAGGGAAAATGCGCTCAGAGCAGGCGTCTTTTACGAGTTCCATCACGGTGTCGCGCTCGTAGGGGTCGTCGGAAGTGGTGATATAGCCTTTGGGCTTGTTGAGCAGGATGTAACGCAGCTTCTCGCGGTTGAGCGTTTGGCCGCCATACACTACCTTGTCACCAGTCTTCACTTTATAGCCCATGGTGGTAATCACCTCGCCATTTACCTCGACGCAGCCAGCTTTAATCAGGTCGTCGGCCTCGCGGCGCGAGCAGATGCCACAGTCAGCCAAATATTTATTGAGGCGGATTTCGCCAGTGGCTTTCGGACGGTCATAAAGCGGGTCTTTCTCGCGAACATAGCCCTTGCGGCCTTGGCGCGGACGCTCTTCGTCATCACTGAAGCGACGACGCGGACGGTCCTCGTCATTAAAGCGACGCGACCTCGGACGGTCTTCGTCGTTGAATCTACGCCTCGGGCGATCGTCACCATCATTGAAGCGACGGCGGTCGCCACGGGGACGGTCTTCGTCATTAAAACGGCGCGACCTTGGACGGTCCTCATCATTGAATCTGCGACGCGGACGATCTTCGTCGTCATTAAAGCGACGGCGAGGACGGTCTTCGTCATCGAAACGACGTCTTGGACGATCTTCGTCATCATTGAAACGACGACGCGGACGGTCTTCATCGTTAAATCTGCGGCGTGGACGATCTTCATCGTCATTGAAGCGACGGCGTGGGCGTTCATCATCATCGAATCTGCGCCTTGGACGGTCGCTGTCGTCAAATTTGCGGCGCGGGCGGTCGCCAAACTTGCGGTCGCCACGGTCGTCATGTCGGCGTTCACCTCTCGGCTTACCGCCAAACTCTCTCTCTTCGCGTCCTTCTTCGTCACCGTCACGGTGATAAAATTTGAAGGACCTTCTCTGCTGGAACTTCTCGGGTTCCTCTCTTCTGGTGCGCGGACGCTTACCAGATCTTTCGTTGTCAGTCATTTATTAATAATGTATTAGTGAATTTTTGGGGCGGCAAAGGTACAACTTTTTTGGCAAACCGCTAGTGAATCAAGAAAATTAGTTTTATGGGACTTCTAAAAACCAAATTAAAGAAAGTTCCTACGGAACATAACTTGTTGAATTATTGTATTTTGTTATTAAAAGATAGCTCCTACGGAGCAATTTTTTGATGTAGATTGATTTTGGACAGCTACATAGCTCTAATAAACCAATAGCACTTTTTTGTTATTTTTGCAGGCTTAAAATAGAGCCAATGGAACAGATTGACAGGACAAAAGAGTTGGAAACCAGGAATATAGGTGCTTTGCTATGGACATACGCGCTGCCTAGCATCGTCAGCCATATCATTGCTTCCATCTACAATATTGTCGACCGCGTGTTTTTAGGGCAACATGTGGGAGCCTTGGCTATCGCTGGCTTGGCCATCACGATGCCTATCATGAACATCATCCATGCCTTTGGCTCATTGGTGGGTGCTGGTTCGGCGGCTCGAATGTCGATTATTTTGGGTAAAAAAGACTACAATTGGGCGGAGAAAATCCTCGGAAACAGTCTTTTGCTCACTTTTCTCTTCGGCTTCCTTTTCGTCACAGGCGGCTACCTTTTCATGGACAAAATCCTGACTTTATTTGGTGCCTCAGCCGACACCATCGCTTATGCCCGCGAATACATGGACATCGTGTTACCCGGCATGTTTATGACCACACTGTCGTTCAACCTCACCGGCTTGATGCGCGCCACGGGTTATCCCAAAAAATCAATGTGGATCATGGCAGGAGGTGCTATCCTTAACATCTTCTTGGACGCGTTCTTTATTCCAGAGCACATCCGTTTCAACCTGTTTCAATCGACGGTCAATATTCCTTGTTTAGGTCTTGGCATCAAAGGAGCGGCTTGGGCCACCACCATTTCCATGTCGTGCACAGGTGTGCTGGCTGTGGCGCACTTCCTAATGAAAAGTTCGTTCATTCGCTTCCGCCGCCATGCATGGAAACCCAAGGGCTATATCTTCAAAAACATCCTGCTGATTGGTATGAGTCCATTTTCGATGAATTTGGCTGCTTCGGCGGTGGTGGCACTACTCAACAACCAACTTATCCGCTATGGTGGCGACCTTGCCGTGGGTGCCTACGGTCTTGTCAATACTTTCGCCAGCCTCAGCGTGATGCTGATGGTGGGTCTCTGTCAAGGTATGCAGCCTATTGCAGGCTATAACTACGGTGCCGGGCATCCCCACCGACTTAGGGAAGTCTATACCCTCACGATGAAACTCAACATGTTGGTTGGCCTCGTTGGGGTATTGCTCGCCTTGCTTCTGCCTCATGCCATGTTGCGGATGTTCACCAAAGAAGAAGAACTGATTCAAATAGGTATTCCTGCCATGCGTTTCATCATGGTCATGTTCCCATTGGTGGGCTTCACCATCACCAACTCCAACTTCTTCCAAAGCATCGACAAACCTTGGATTGCCATTATCACCAGCCTTTCGCGCCAGGTGCTTTTCCTCACACCCATGATTTACATCATCCCGCTTTTGTTTGTCAATGCGGGTGCAGACGGACTGACTGGCGTTTGGGCTTCGATGACCATCAGCGATGTGCTCGGAGCAGTGCTGGCTTTCGTGCTTATGCTCTCGCAACGACATGTATTTAGAAAGATTTAAGATTTCAGATTTCAAGATTTCAGATTTCAAGATTCAAAGATTTCAGGAAACAATTAATAAGTATAAATAAGGTAGATTAGCTAAGGTCCCTGAGCCTGCGGTCCCTGAGGCCTCTCGAAGGGTCGAAGGGCCGATTTTTCTGGATTGCTTCGTTCCTCGCAATGACGCAAAGCGGCAGTAAGAAACTAAGGGCCCTGAGCCTGCGGTTGCTGAGCACAGTCGAAGCATCGAAGGGCCGACAATAACACCCATGGAAACAACCAACGTCATAGTATCTCCATCAAAAACCCATATTATTGACTCATGTACAGTGAAGTCAAAAAACGACATGCGCCATTTTTTGGAACAGGTTCGCGAAACGGCTTCGCCAGAAATGGCCGTCAACATTCGCGATATGGAATCTATGATCAGGGAATGGCGGGCGCACAACTTTTTTTATGCGCTGCATGTTTTCCGCAGCCGCACCAAAGACGTCGACTTGGAACTGAAACAATCCTGGTGGCGTGAGTTGTTTTGCCGCTTGGTAAGTTTCTTCTACTTCTGGGATTAATGATCTTGTTCTCTCCAAAGCTGGCTGAACGACTTAGGAGCCAACTCAGGCAAAGCACGTCGCTCACCAAAGACAGGACTCAAGAAACGCTTCAGTTCAAGCTTTTTGAAAAACATAGGGCTATCCATCTTTTTGCGCGACTTGCAATGCCAAATCATCGCCTTAAACATAGCATCCAAACGAGGATTGCCCGCCCTTTCGGTATTGACCAAACTACGATTGGCCACTACCAAATCGTCCAACGGAATCTTGACAGGACAAATCTCAGTGCATTTTCCGCAAAGGGCGCATACCGACGTGAGATAGGCATACTCGCGCAAGTCGCCCATCAAAGGCATCATCACCGCGCCCACAGGACCGATGTGACTTGTGCCGTATGTATAACCACCAATGTTTTTGTAGATGGGACACACACTCACACAAGCGCCACAATGGATGCATGACATCACGCTGCGCTGCTCCTCATGAGCCAACAAGTCGCTGCGACCATTGTCTAAAAGGATGACGTAAGTTCGTAGCGGACCACCCCCCTGCTTCGGTGAGCCAAACGTAATGGTATTATAAGCTGCCATGGGTTGTCCCGTGGCATGTGCCGAAAGCAAGGGCAACAACACGCTCAAATCGTCCAAATTGGGAATCACCTTGGCAATGCCAGCCACCACAATGTGGATTTTAGCCATTGAAGTGGCTTTCAATATGTTGCCTTCGTTTTCGGTAAGCACAATACCGCCTTCCTCAGCAAGCAAGAAATTGGCTCCCGTGATGCAAGCCTTTTTGTCGCGCAGGTTCTCATTCACCTTATAACGCGCAAAGTTGACCATCTGTTTTGCAGAACTGTTGGGTTTCAACTTATATTGCTCAGTCAAAATACCATTGACTTCCTCTTTGGAAAGATGGATGGCTGGCGAAAGCGGATGATAAGGCTTCATCTGTCCCGACTGAAGCACAAAACGCGCCGTGCTGGTTTCGGCCAGGTCGATGTTTTTGCGTTGCAGGAATTCGTTCAGCCCGATTTCATCAAGCACCATTGAATTAGAACGCGACACTGCCGTGATTTGCTCCATCATCAGCAAATCGAACACTAACGAGCGTGCATCTTCGGCATTACGTGCCCAAATCACCTTGCCACCGTTTTCATTGAAATGGGTCTCAAAGTCAACGAGCAACTTCTCCAACTTCATCTGCGACTTGTTGCGCAACGTATAGGCACGCTGTTTTTCGAGTTCCATGTTGCGATAGTTCACCTTACCTTTGGCAAACAAACTCTCGAAACAGCCTGTGCTGTAGTTCATCTTCTGCCAATGCTCCTCGTTGAAGGCGATTTCGCTTTCTTGGTTGAAATTCTGTTTGTTATAATCAGCCATACTCATTCCGTTTGCTCTATTTTTTCCACTCTGCGTGCGTGACGACCCCCTTCAAAGTCGGTATTCAGGAAAACCTGCACCATCTCCCAAGCCAATTCGAACGGGATGAAGCGTCCAGGCAGGGAGATGATATTGGCATCGTTGTGCTGACGCGCCAGTTTTGCCAATTCTACATTCCAGCACAAGGCAGCTCTCACGTTGTGATGATGGTTGGCCGTCATCTGTGCCCCATTGCCACTGCCGCAAAGAATAATACCTAATGGATATTCTCCTTTTTCAATGGCCGTAGCCAAAGGATGAATCATGTCGGGATAGTCGACACTTTCGTTGCTGTAGGTCCCAAAATCGCGCACTTCATAGCCGGCTTCCTTCAATTTTTCAATCAAAAATTGCTTCATCTCAAAGCCGCCATGGTCGCTCGCTATAGGAATAATTCGGTTCATTTCTCAATTGTTGATAAATAATTCGCAAAAGTACATCTTTTCGTCGTTACAAACAGAACTATTCCATTATTTATGAGCCATTTGCACCCTAACCAAAAATTGACGATTTTGAGATAAACTTTTGACAATGAAAAGATTAACAACTTATCAACAACCATTTTGTTGATAACTTTTTCGTTGGTGTGGATAAAAATAGTCGTCTGTTGACAACCTCACATTATCCCCCCTTTTTCAACTTCTACACACGGTAAAATGAACATCATTTTTGAAAAAACGACCTCATTTTACCCACTGAATCATTATTCATCGGATAAACGAAAAACTGCAAATTGGTCTGAAAGCGAAACTTTTGGTCAAAATCGGAATGACATTCTCAGAGAAAAAAACATTAATGCAAGAAATTTATTGGAAAGTTTTCAACCAATTCACAGCCCTATCAGCATCATCAGATTTTTTTATTTAATTTTAAAAAGGAATATGATATAAGATGATTTAGGCTGTTGAAAACTTTGGCGGTAGATTTTTGTTTTTGGTCGGCCGAAAATGTCTATCTTTGACCCCTGAAAGAAAGCGGTTATGCAAAGCAAAATGAGACATATAACGTTGATTGCCACTCTATTGTTATTTGGTTTTAAGGCAATGTCACAAACTGAATATCAACGGTTTACTTATCCAAGTGGACAAGTTTCGAGCGAGGGCATCTTGCGCGAAGGCAAACCTGATGGGCTGTGGAAGACCTACTACGAAAGCGGTCAGCTCAAGTCCATCGGTAAACGCACCGACTTTCTTTTGGACAGCACTTGGGTCTTTTTCAAGGAGAATGGCGACACAAGTTTGGTGGTCAACTATCATCGTGATTTGAAAAACGGGCCACGTTTCACTTATAGTGAAACCGAGACTTTGATAGAGCCTTTTGTCAACGATGTGCGCTCTGGCGAAGGCAAACGTATCGACCGTAAAGGGCATGTCTTGCAGACTTTCAATTTCATTAATGGCTTTGAAGAAGGTATTTCACCTGTGTTCGACACTTTGGGGATGTTGCGTGAAATCGTGAACTATCGCAAAGGCTTCGTCATGACCCGTGAAGCCCTGAACCGCTACGATCGTGAAGGCAAACGCCATGGTTATTGGAAGACTTTTTTCGACGACTGGAGTCTGCACACCGAATGTTACTATCGCCACGGCCTGCGCGATGGTTTTTATAAGGAGTACGATGAAAAAGGTAACTTGAAGAAAATCGTGAAATATGTGAATGACGTGGAGCAAGTGCTCGAACCCGATATGAAACCTCTTGTTGTGCAACATGAGTATTATCCTTCCGGAAAAGTGAAACGCGAAGCTTCGTTTCGTGATGGACGACGCGAAGGTGTTTGGCGTGAATTTGATGAAGAGGGTAATGTCATTAATTCTCAAACCTACAAAAAAGGTGCTTTGGTGAGCGAAGGTGTGGTAGGCACCGATGGCAAACGTCGTGGCGACTACAAAGAGTTTTATGCCGATAGCACCCTTCGCGCCGAAGGTGTGTTTATCGACGGCCTACGCTCGGGCGAGTGGAAGTTTTTTTATCAAAATGGTAAGATTCAGGAAGTTGGCACGTACAAAGAGGGCAACCCTGATGGCGTTTGGACTTGGTATTACGACAACGGTCAGAAGCAGATTGAGGAACAATTCTACAAAGGGCAACCTAATGGACCTTATAAGGAATATGATTCAAAAGGCAATCTGATGGTCAGCGGCACCTACTTTGATGGCATGAAAAACGGAAAATGGACTGAGGAGATTGGCGACATGCGTACACAAGGAGAATATCGCAATGATAAACAAGTGGGCGAATGGATTTCGTATTACGACAACGATAAGATGGCTTTCCGGGGTACCTTCAATGCAGGCTACCCTGATGGTGAGCATTTCTTCTATTATCCTAACGGAAAACTGCGCGAAATCCAGTGCTACTCCGCTGGCGTTAAAAATGGTGACTGGAAGAAATATTTCGACACTGGAGAACTATATTTCACCGTCACCTACGACCAAGGTAAGGAAGTGAAATACGATGGCGAAGCCCTCGATGAGAGCGAAATCGTCAAGGAATGAAAATCATCCATGATTTTCTCTCAAATTCCATAAAATAAACTTCAGTAAACATTCTCTAATTCTCTAATTCTTGATAAAAAAATCTGTGACAATAAAACAACTTGAATTTGGTTCCAAAGTAGCGATTGCAGCTCCAGCGCGGATGGTGTTGCCCGAAGAAATGGCTTTTGCTATCAACTGGCTGAAAGAGAATGGTTTCATCCCAGTTTATGATGAAAGACTATTTATGCAGCACTTTATTTTTGCTGGCGATGATGAAACCCGTGCTGCCAATTTTCAGCGCTATCTCAATGACGAAATGATTAATGCGATTTGGTGTGCCCGTGGCGGCTATGGCAGTATCAGAATCATTGACAAATTAGATTTCACCAAATTTGTCGAACACCCCAAGTGGATAATTGGCTTCAGCGACGTGACCGTTTTGCATGGCAAGCTGAATCGTTTGGGTATTCCCAGTATTCATGCGGCTATGCCTTTCTATTTTGCCAACAAGACACCTGAAGCCAAACAGTCGCTCATCGACGCTTTGACGGGTAAGCCAATGCATTATGAAATAGAAACTCATTCTTTGAACCGTTCTGGTGAAGCCGAAGCTGAAGTGGTAGGTGGCAATTTGTCGGTTTTGATTGGAATGATGGGATCCGACACTTTTCCCGAGACTGACGGAAAGATTTTGTTCATCGAAGAAGTTGATGAATATATCTATCATATCGACAGGATGATGCACTGCTTACAGCGCGCCGGAAAACTCGACCATCTGAAAGGTCTGATTGTGGGCGGCTTAACCCAAATCAAAGACAATGCACATCCTTTCGGACAGACTGCCGAAGAGGTGATTGCCGAGGCTGTTAAAGACTATGATTACCCGCTATGCTTCGGTTTCCCTGCTGGGCATTGGGACGACAATCGGGCTTTGTTATTAGGACAAAAAGTGAAGGTTATTGTTCCTTCGCAATCCGATGCATCTCGTTCAGTATGCGTTTCAAGTTGTCAACCTTTGTGAGATTGAGCCAGTCGTAGAAGGTGATGCCCATGTATTTGGCTGTCTTTTTCCACAATCCTTTGTGGTCTTTCTTCAGTGAGAAGATGTAGGAATTACTGGTGCCGAGTAACACTTCTTTCAGTGCGCAGACTTTATAGACAATCTCATTGTACAAGCTTTCACTGGTCACGCCGGTCTTACATTCAATGACGAACAGTTTGTTGGCTTTGATGAAGCATACATCCAACTCGTTGTTGTGTTTGATGATGCCATTGGAGATATGCACGCCCATGGCAATGTCGTCGGGTTGCAGCACGCTCTTAATAAGCGAATAAACATATTCCTCAAACCAACCTCCCGTAAGATATTCGATCTCATAGTTTTGCAACGAACCAGGTCTTTCGGGAACGAAGCCGATGTATTCCAAAAACTTGCTCAGATTAGGAATGGGCGTCATATATTCCTTATGCGGGTTTTCCACTTCCGAGATGATGAGGAATTTCCAGTTCCGGTATTTGTTGCGTAAGGTTTCCATCACCTCGTAGTCACCACGACCCAACAGGTTTTGCGAGAACATTGTGAACAAATGCTGCGAGAAAGCCACTTCTTTGACCATTTTTCGTGGAGTGTCTACATCGCTTTCCAGTCCATAAAGGCCAAAATACTCCTTTAGGCTCATCCGATGCTTGATGGGGAAAATCTCGTCATCATCGTCATAAATGCTGTTGTCGAATATGGTCTTTACGATTTGATTTTCACGTGTTTGGGTGTAGAAAAACAAGGTGTTGAACTCCTCAAAGACATGCTGCACCGACAGGGTCATATAACGATTGCCTCCCGCCAGGTTGAGATAATACTGCGTTTCAGAATCCAGTTTGCTCTTGATGGTGCGACAGATGTGTTCGTATAGCAAATTGTCCTGATAACGGTTGATGATGATCCTTTTTACAAATGCCTCATCTATCTCCAATTGTTTGGCAAGCAGGTCAATACAGTCGGCTTCCTCCGCCGTGGAAATAAACAGCAATTCATCGCCTTCCTCATAATATTCCTTGGTGAACAGATAGGCTGGCATCGGGTTGCTCTTGTCGATGATATTAACGATGGTTTTGGACATGGCTTGAAATTTTGGCGCAAAGATATGAAATTGTTCAATAATAAGTAACTGTTCAAAATTAAGCGATATTATTATAAGCTTCTTAGCCGTCAGCTATCAGCTCGGTAGTACCGTGGCTGACTGCTGATGGCTGACTGCTGACGGCCAATTTCTCTTACCTTTTATGTAAACTAATTCTGCTCATCTACTTAATACATTATTGTGTTACCACAATGGTTATTGAACGATTACCTTTTGCCAGGCGTTGCCTATTTTCACAACATACATACCTCGTGGTAATTCAAAGGTTTCCTTTCCATCGATTTCTTGGGTCAGGATGGTTTGTCCAAGGGTGTTAGTGATGGTCATTAATCCAGTACCTTCCACCGTGAAGCAACCTTGCGTTGGATTTGGCCATACTTCAAAAAGAATGTCATTATCCTCATTTACAGCGTCATAACCGATAAATGGAATATAAGTGACCAATCCCAAATCAGAATTGTCAACTTGGTGGACAATATGTTCTTCCACTTCTTTTTCATCGGTGGTGCCCCAATCGTTGCCAACGGCCATAATGTCGCTAGTGGAGTTGTTGTAAAGGTCATAAATCACGCCTTCGATGCCGTTGTCTTTGATTTCGTTGTGACCCAAATCGTCTTCAGTGCCTAGGTCGATGTCGGCGGCATTGATGACGGTGATACCCCAAAGGTTGCCAGAGATAACATTGTTACGGATGTAGGCCTTGTTATTTTCATCCATACCATAAATGCTGATGCCGCTGCCTCCGTTCATGGGGTTGTCTTCAAAGTGATTATCGACAAATTGGTTCCATTCGATTACCGAAGAAATGGTGAGTCCTTGCTGGTTGTAGCCATAGCGCCCATTGACCACATAGTTGTCTTTGAGCAGTACTTTCGTGGTTCCCGTTCCCATCAGATCGGCCACGGAGATACCTCCTACGCGATGGCTGGCATAGTCATCGTCGATGCTGTTGCCAATGATATAGATGGTGTCGGTTGCGCCTGGACCAAGGTTGATTTGAGGACTGTTGAGGTCGCTTGTGACATTTTCTTCCAACTGGTTATTGATGATGCGGGGTGAGCCATGTCCGTTGGCTGGCGAACTGATGGCTGCGCCTTCATTACGGAGAAAATAACAGTCTTCGATTACCGGATTGCAATTCATGAAATCGATGACGGCATTGCAGTAGTCGCGGGTGAAATACACAAACTTACAATCAATGAAAGCCACGTCCGACTCAATCACTTTAATGCCGCAACCGTCGCTGAAGTAGAGTTTTTTCAGCTCGCAGTCCGTGGCGTTCTCAAACCTCATGCTGAACTGTTGGTGTTGTGCCATATCACCGTAGATGCCCACTCTTGCAGCGTTGCTGCAAACCATGCTCCCGTTGATGGTGATGAGCACTCCGACAGCATCGATTCTTGTCACTTGGTTGTCGATTTTCAGGACATCATTTTCCGAAATGGTAATGTCGCTATTGATTGAAAATGTTGTTCCAGTGTTGGTTACGGCTCCATCTGAGACGGCTACCAAATCAGGCAAGGTGTAAGTGGTGCCGTTGCCGGGACTGACCCATTGGGCGTTGAGCATCGGAATGAAAGCCAAAAGCAAAACTGTAAATACTATTCTTTTCATTTTAATCATTATTGTTGTTTTTCGTCATTGCGAGGAGGAACGACGAAGCAATCCAGGGATTAAATCTTTTATCTGGATTGCTTCGTTCCTCGCAATGACGTAAGGGTAAAATAATCACTTCTTAATGGCTGCAATGCCCGGCAGTTCCTTGCCTTCGATGGCTTCGAGCAAGGCACCGCCGCCGGTCGAAACATAGCTCACACGGTCGGCCAAGCCGAACTTGTTGATGCAGCTTACGCTGTCGCCACCGCCAATAAGCGAATAGGCACCGTTCTTTTCGGTAGCTTCCACGATGGCTTCGGCCAAGGCGCGCGATCCTTCGGCAAACTTGTCGAACTCAAACACGCCGCAGGGACCGTTCCATAGGATGGTCTTCGACTTCTTGATGATTTCAGCATAGAATTTGCGACTCTCGGGGCCACAGTCCATGCCTTCCCAACCGTCGGGAACGTTCATCGGGTCGACCACCATGGTGTTGGCGTCGTTCGAGAACTTGTCGCCCACCACCACATCGAACGAGAGATAGAGGTTGACACCCTTCTGCTTAGCTTTCTCAATGATTTCCAAGGCGAGGTCGAGTTTGTCTTCTTCGCAGATGGAGTTGCCAATCTTGCCGCCGAGGGCCTTCTTGAAGGTGTAGGTCATGCCACCGCAAAGGATAAGATTGTCGACCTTGGTGAGCAGGTTCTCGATGATTTCGATCTTCGTGGAGACCTTCGAGCCACCCATGATGGCGGTGAAGGGACGTTGGATGTCTTCCATCACCTTGTTGACGGCGGCCACTTCCTTGCCCATCAGGTAGCCGAACATCTTGTGGTTGGCATCGAAATAGTCGGCGATGAGGGCGGTTGAGGCATGGGCGCGGTGAGCCGTGCCGAAAGCGTCGTTGATGTAATATTCGCCGTAGCTGGCCAGTGTCTTGGTGAATTCCTTTTGCGAGGCTTTGATGGCTTTCTTGGCTTCGTCGTAGCCTTCTTCGCCTTTCTCGATGCCACGCGGTTTGCCTTCTTCTTCGGCATAGAAACGGAGGTTTTCGAGCACAAGCACCTCACCAGGTTTCAAGGCATTCACTTGGTCGGTGGCTTTCATGCAATCTTCGGCAAATTGCACGGGACGGCCCAGCAGTTCTTCCAAGTGCTTGATAATCGGCTTGATGGAATACTTCGGGTCGGGGTTTTTCTTCGGACGACCCAGGTGCGACATCAGCACGACCATGCCTTTGTCGTTGAGCACCTTATTAATGGTGGGCAGGGCAGCTCTCATACGGGTGTCGTCGGTGATGTTGAAGTTGTCGTCCAACGGGACGTTGAAATCGACGCGGATAACCACGCGCTTGTTTTCGAAATTGATTTGATCGATGTTTACCATTGTATAATATGTTTAACTGTTGATTGTTGAATTGTTGAATTGACTCGTTTGAATCGTCGATTTTTTGATGCGTAGCTGCAAGAAACGAGACGCGGGATTTTGTGTTTTATTGTTGTTCTTTTTCTTGTTGAAGCGATGCTTTTTCTGCTTGGTTTTTTGGACTTTTTCCTTTGGGATGACCATGTTGATGGCTTTGGGAAGCATCTCAAAATCGAAAGGCGAGTTGTTGAGGTTTTCGCCTTCGGTTTCTACCAACAACGAATGAGGAGGTATCGAAACGATATGTATCCTTTTTCCTCGGAAGGTTTTCACTTCATTGATTTTATTGATGAAAGTGCCGTCATAGACATTCTTCACGTTGGCGGCAAACTTGAAGATGGAAACTTTTTTAATAACCGTAACATCAAACAATCCATCGTTTGGAATGGCGTTGGGCATCGTCATCATTCCTCCTCCGTTGAAACGTCCATTGCCAATGGAAAGGTTGAGGATATAGTCGTCGAAGACCAGTTCATCGTCGATGGTGAGTTGGATGTGTGTGATTTTATATTTCACTATACACTTCACCAGACTGATGAGATAACGGATAGTGCCACCTTTACCTTGTTGTTTCATCAGGTTGGTGGAATGGCAGACCATCTCGTCAAGTCCGGTTCCTGCGGCATTGAGGAAATAACGTGTTTTTGTGTCTCCGTTATCGTAATAGGTCAGTTTGCCAATGTCGTGTGCATAAATGTGACCTACCTTGATAATCTTGGCGACTTCTTCGTATTCCAAAGGAATGTCGAAAGTACGTCGCCAGTCGTTGCCAGTGCCTATGGGTACGGTAGCCACTGTGATGTCGGTAGTAGGTACCACATCTTGGGTAAAAATGCCATTGATGACTTCGTTGTTGGTGCCATCGCCACCCACTGAGATGAACTTGCGATAGCCTTTTTCGACGATGGCGTTGCGGACAATTTCAATAGCGTGTCGGGGATATTCAGTCAGCACGTCATCAAATTCAATACCCTCATTGATAAGTGTTTGCTTAATCATGGGCCAATCTTTTCCAGACTTTCCCACCGAGGCTTTTGGATTGACTACGACCAACCATTTATTGTTTGTTTCGGCCATAAAAACGAGTTTTTAGCTACGTTGAATCATTCGATTTCGGGGTCAAAGATAGGAAATAAAACAATTGGCAAGCCAAATGTGGTCGACTTTGTGGAAAGTTATTCCAATCGTAAGGTTTTTTTTCGTAGTTTTGCGCCTCTATAAAAAAGAGGTATATGATAACATTTTCAGATAGGATAACGCTTGAAGAAGTAGAAAAAATCCTTTATTGTGATGAGAAATTGCAGGTTTCACCCGCGCTTTTGGGCAAAGTGGAAGCCTGCTACCGTTTTTTGGAAAAGTTTTCTTCCGACAAGGTCATCTATGGCATCAACACGGGTTTTGGTCCCATGGCGCAATGGCGCGTTGACGATAAGTATCTAACTGATTTACAATATAATATCATCCGTAGCCACTCTACAGGTGCCGGCGAGCCTTTGGACGACATCTATGTGAAGTCGGCCATGATAGCCCGCTTGGGAACGGTGTTGCAATGCCGCTCCGGCGTGCATACCGATGTGGCCAATCTGTTGGTGGAGTTTATCAATAACGAGATTTACCCCTTCATCCCCATGCACGGCAGCGTGGGTGCCAGTGGCGACTTGGTGCAATTGGCCCACATTGCCCTTTGCCTAATTGGCGAAGGCGAAGTGCACTATAAAGGTGAATGGCGTAACGCTGGCGAGGTGATGAAACAATTGAATATCAAACCTTTGAAGATGCATATCCGCGAAGGTTTGTCGATTACTAACGGCACTTCGGTGATGACAGGCATCAGCGTCATCAACCAGTTCCATGCCGAGACTTTACTCGACTGGGCCACTTTGGCTGCCGTTTGGATGAACGAAATCGCTTCCTCGTTTGATGATTATATGTCGGAAGGCGAGAACAACTGCCGCCGTCATGAAGGCCAACAAGTGATGGCCCGCCGTATGCGCGAACTCTCGGAAGGCTCGCAATGCCTCAAAAAACGCGCCCATGAACTTTACGACTATGGCCACTCCGACGTGAAAGTGTTTGAACACAAGGTGCAAGCCTATTATTCATTGCGCTGCACGCCACAGATTCTTGGTCCCATTTACGACACGTTGAAATACACACGCCAAATCCTTGAAGATGAGCTGAATTCGGCTTGCGACAATCCCATTGTCGACCCAGAGACGGAATATGTCTACCATGGCGGCAACTTCCACGGCGATTACATCTCGCTTGAAGAAGACAAAGTGAAAATCGCCCTAGTGCGCCTTTGCATGACGGCTGAACGTCAGCTGAACTACCTGTTCCACGACCGTATCAACGGCATCCTGCCGCCATTCCTCAACCTTGGAACGCTTGGACTGAACTATGGTATGCAGGCCTGCCAGTTCACGGCCACTTCGACGACAGCCGAATGTCAGACCTTGGCTATGCCTAACTATGTGCATAGCATCCCCAACAACAACGACAATCAGGACATCGTCAGCATGGGTACCAACAGCGCCTTGCTTTGCAAGCAAGTGGTCGAAAACTGCTTCCAGGTGATGGCCATCCAATACATCGCTTTGGCGCAGGCCACCGATTGCTTGAAGATCTCAGATAAGCTTTGCCCGACTTCATGCAAGATTTACGCCAAGGTGCGCGAAATGGTGCCGCTCTTTATCGAAGACACACCTTTCTACAAAGACATCGCTGCCGTTGAAAACTATTTGAAAACCAATCCCTTGAAATTGAAATGACAAAATACGCCCTCATCACAGGTGCCTCACGAGGCTTGGGAAAAGCCATCGCCTTGCGCTTGGCCAACGACGGTTTTGCCGTGATTATCAACTACCAATCCAACAAAGTAGCCGCCGAAGACACTTTGAAGCAGATACAAGAAGCTGGCGGCACTGGCGAGTTGTTGCCATTCAATGTTGCCGACCCGCAAGCTATCGAAACTGCTTTGGATACCTGGTTGCAGGCTCACCCTGACGATTACATTTCCGTGTTGGTCAACAATGCAGGCATTCGTCAGGATAACTTGATGATTTTCATGCAAGAAGAGCAGTGGAATAATGTGCTTGACACCACTTTGAACGGCTTTTTCTACATCACGCGCCGCCTACTGAAAGACATGATGACGCATCGCAACGGCCGTATCATCAACATGGCTTCGCTGTCGGGACTGAAAGGCCTGCCGGGACAGACCAACTATTCCGCCGCCAAGGGTGCTCTCATCGGCGCCACCAAGGCGTTGGCGCAGGAAGTGGCCGCTCGCAAGGTTACCGTCAACGCCATCGCCCCGGGTTTCATTGCCACCGACATGACCAAGGAACTCGACGAGGCCGAGTTGAAGAAGCTCATCCCATTGGGACGTTTCGGCAAGCCCGAGGAAGTGGCCGCCTTGGCCAGTTTCCTCGCTTCCGATGAGTCGGCTTACATCACGGGACAAGTGATTTCAATCAACGGAGGGCTTTATACATAAAATGACGGCGTTTCGACAGGCTCAACGACCTAGGTCCCTGAGCCTGTCGAAGGGCCGACTTGAAAGAAACAAACTATGAATCATAATAGAAGAGTCGTCATCACAGGCATAGGCATTTGGTCTTGCCTCGGAAAAAACAAGGAAGAAGTCAGTCAGTCGCTGCGAGAAGGCCGTTCAGGCATCGGCATCCAACCGGAGCGCACAGAATACGGTTATCGTTCTCCATTGACGGGTATCGTCGAAAAGCCTCAACTGAAAGGCATCCTCGACCGCAAACAACGTATGTACCTCGCCGAGGAAGGCGAATATGCTTATATGGCCACACTCGAAGCCTTTAAGCAAGCAGGTGTCGATGATGCTTATCTGCTTGAAAACGAAGTGGGTGTGCTGTTTGGCAATGACTCATCAGCCAAGGCAGTCATTGATTCGCATGAGACCATTTTGGAGAAAAAAGACACCACTTTGGTAGGTTCAGCGGCCATTTTCCAGTCGATGAACTCCACTGTGACGATGAACCTCTCCACTATCTTCCACCTGAAAGGCATTAACATGACCATCAGCGCGGCCTGTGCCAGTGGCTCACATTCCATCGGTTTGGGTGCATTGCTCATTCGCAATGGTTTGCAGGACATGGTGCTTTGTGGTGGTGCCCAGGAAACCAACTACCTTTCGATGGGCAGCTTTGATGGCATCAGCGCCTTTTCGACCCGCATTGACGACCCGACAAAGGCTTCGCGTCCCTTCGATCGTGACCGCGATGGTCTTGTACCCAGTGGCGGTGCAGCGGCTTTGGTGCTTGAAGATTACGACCATGCCGTGGCACGTGGGGCGACGATTTTGGCTGAAGTGTGTGGTTATGGCTTCTCTTCTAATGGCGAAAGCCACATCTCGCAGCCCAGCGAAGACGGCTGCTACCGTGCCATGACCCATGCCATGAATGAAGCTGGCGTGAAAGCCGACGACATCGATTATGTGAACGCCCATGCCACATCTACGCCTCAAGGCGACATGTTTGAAGCTTTGGCTTTGAAGCGTCTTTTCGGTTCGAACCAGACCCCGATTTCGTCGACCAAGTCGATGACGGGCCATGAATGTTGGATGGCGGGCGCGAGCGAGATTGTCTACTGCATCCTCATGATGCAAGGCGGCTTTATCGCCCCTAATATCAATTTTGAAAACCCCGATGAATACTCGGAGGGCCTCAATATCATCAACACGACGGCCACTAAGGAATTGAAAACCATCCTTTCCAACTCCTTTGGATTTGGAGGAACCAACTCTGCATTGGTAATCAAAAAATGATAATAAGTAGATGAGCACAATTAGTTTACAAAATAGACGTGAGACACGAGACTGCGAGACGCGAGACGTTTGGCTTGTCCCGTGTTCCGAAGTCCCGTGTCCCGTGTCAAAACAATATGCAGTTTAATTTTGAACAGATACAATTCAAATAAATTATACTTAAAAACACTCAATTATGAAACGTTTATTTATGATGGCATTCATGACGATTATTGCCACAGTTACATTCGCAGCAAACCCCTTAAAAGTCGTCAATGGAGACAAGAAATTCTTCAAGAATGCAGAAGGAACAGTCTTTCTGGAGGTCATTTATGATGAAAGTGCCACGTTCGATGACAAGATGCCTTTGACCGAGAAATACGATAATATGGAAGAAAAGACAACCATATCGTATAATGGTTTCATCGAGGAGTTCAGCGAACGCAACAAAAAATTGCAATTCGTCAAGAACGAGGAAGAGGCAACTTACAAGATAACCATCAAGGTGACGAAGGTAGACGAATTTATTAATGTCATGGGCTTTATTCCCGGTCCTTGCATCCGTGTTTGGGGCACCTTTACCGTTACCGATGCCAAGAGTGGCGAAACATTGCTGGTTGTCGACATCGATGAGATTGATGGAGGTTCTGCACCGACGACCGACCGTGCCTTCAATGACACTTTTGGAAAGCTTGGCGAGAAAATTGCCAAACTGAAGTAATAGAATTACAACTATTATCAACATGCATCTTACACCAAAACTAAAAGAAGCCTATAGTAAGGAACATCTTTCTGCACGTGAGGCGCAGGCCAAAGCGGAATGGATTGCTTGGGGACCGATTGTGTTCCAGGTAAGCCGTTTGATGAAGAAATTCGGTATCTTTGAGATGCTACGCAACAGCGACAAGGGCATGACCGAAGCCGAAGTGGCCGAGAAGGCAAACATCAGTGGCTATGCCGCCAAGGTGATGCTGGAAGCGAGCTTGTGCATCGGCACGGTGCTTATCGACACGGAAACAGACCATTATACGCTGAGCAAGACGGGTTGGTGCTTTATCACTGACCCCGCCACCGATGTGAATACCGAGTTCAATCACGACGTGAACTACGAAGGTTGGTTCTATCTGGAAGAGAGCCTTAAAGAAGGTCGCCCCGCTGGATTGGAGCATTTCGGGCCATGGCCGACGTTGTATGAAGCGCTTTCGGAGTTGCCGCCACAAGTGCAGAAAAGCTGGTTCGGCTTCGATCATTTCTATAGCGATAATTCATTCCAGCAAGCCTTGGAAATCGTGTTTGCCAACCAACCAAAGACCTTGCTCGACGTGGGCGGTAACACAGGCCGTTGGGCTTTGCAGTGCGTGGGTTACGACAACGATGTACAAGTCACCATTGTCGACCTACCGCAGCAGCTTGGGATGATGCGACAAGCCACCGCAGGCAAGCCGGGCGCCGAACGCATCGATGGTTACGCCATGAATCTGTTGGATGCTTCGAAAAGTTTTCCGACCGATAAGCATTACGACATCATCTGGATGAGCCAGTTCTTAGATTGTTTTGGCGAGGATGAGATAGTGAGTATCTTGAGTCGCGCCGCCAAGATTATGGATGGCAATAGCCGCCTGTATATCATGGAGACCCTGTGGGACCGCCAGCGCTTTGAGACGGCGGCGTTCTGCCTCACGATGACTAGCCTTTATTTCACCGCGATGGCGAATGGAAACAGCAAAATGTACCACAGCGACGACATGATCCGTTTGGTCGAGAAAGCCGGATTGGTCGTGGAGACGATACATGACGACCTCGGCCAAGGACACAGCATTGTGGTCTGTAAGACAGTTGGCAGTTAACAGTTGTTCAGTTACCAGTTGTCCTACGTCCCTCGTCCTATGTCAAAAAACAACAATTCAACGATTAAACAATTCAACAATCAACATAAATGAACAGACAAGAAATAGAAGAAAAAGTCAAGGAGTTTTTGATTGACGACCTTGAGATTGACGAAGAAAAAATCAAACCAGAAGCCCGTCTGAAGGAAGACATTGGCATCGACAGCCTCGATTTTGTCGACATCGTGGTTATTGTCGAGAAGAAGTTCGGTTTCAAGATCAAAACCGAAGACATGGCCAAGGTGAAGACCTTCAACGATTTCTGTGACTACATCGAAAAAAAGATTGCCTAACATAGCGCATGGCCGACACCTTGCAACATAACGAATGGTCGGGCAAGACCGATGGGCAGCCTTGGATGCAGCGCTCACTCATTGCCATGTTTCGAGTGTTACCTTTATGGCTACTCTATGGTGTGATGGCTATGGTGGTACCTTTCTATATGATTTTCAACAGAAAAGGCTATCAAGCTATCTATCGTTTTTTCCGCGAAAGGATGAATTACGGTCCGTTGAAGTCGTTTTGTAATGTGTATTTCAACCATTTCCGTTTCGGGCAAGTCATCTTGGACCGTTTCGGGTCGTATGCAGGCAAGAAATACCATTTTGTGTCGGACGAACAACAGGTGTTTGATGAAAAGGAGACCCAAGAAAAGGGTTTCATCATGGTGAGCAGTCATGTGGGCAGCTACGAAATGGCTGGCTATTCATTGAAACCTAAACACAAGAGATACAACGCTTTGGTGTTTGGTGGAGAAACAGAAACAGTGATGGAAAACCGTCAACGGGTGTGGTCGCAAAACAATGTCAGGATGGTGCCTGTGAGGGACGACCTCTCGCATTTGTTTTTGCTGAACACGGCATTAGACGACGGTGAAATTGTGAGTATGCCCGCCGACCGCATCTTTGGCTCGCAGAAGTCGGCTGAATGTCAGTTTCTCGGTCAAACGGCACGTTTTCCCTTGGGGGCATTCGCCATGGCGGTGCAAAAGGATGTGGATGTTATATCGGTGTTTGTGATGAAGGAGGGATTGCGGAAGTATCGAATCTATCTGCGTGAGCTTCACCATGATAAGAGTTTGAGTAAGCGTGAGCAGATGAGTCAGTTGGCACAGAATTTCGCCACCGAACTCGAGACCGTCGTGCGCCGTTATCCCACCCAGTGGTTCAACTTTTATGACTTTTGGAAGCAATGAAATCGATTGAGAATAATTCGGTGATGGAACTGATACCACAAAAGCCTCCCTTTGTGATGATTGACTGTTTGGTGTCGTGCGATGAGACTGTCACTACAACCCAGTTGGAAGTGCGAGAGGAGAATGTTTTTGTCACAGATCATCATTTATCGGCTGAGGGCATGGTGGAAATCATTGCCCAAACTTGTGCTGCACGAATCGGCTACCTCAACGATAGCGTGAAACTCGGTGTTATTGGTGCGGTTAGCAACTTCGAAGTTTTCCGTACACCTCGGGTGGGCGAACAGATATTGACCACCATCAATGTGTTAGAGGAGATGTTCAATATCACTTTGGTGAAAGCGGTTGTTAAGTGTGATGACGAAATACTGGCACAATCCAATATGAAAATCGCCTTGATGGATACGGATATACAAGCTTGAAAATGACAGAAAAGAACAACATATTATCAGTAACCAAACCCTTTGAAGTTCGTTTCAGCGAAGTGGACTCGATGGGTGTGGTGTGGCATGGCCATTATGCCATCTATTTCGAGGATGCCCGCGAGGCCTTTGGCGCAAAGTACGGCTTGGAATACCTGATGATGTATGGCAAGGGCTTCTTAGAGCCTATTGTGGAACTTACCTTCAAATACAAACGTCCTTTGATTTACGGGATGAAGCCTGAAATCACTATCACCTACTGTCCGTGTGAGGCAGCAAAAATCATTTTCGACTACGAGATTCGCGACACCGAGACGGGTGAAGTGATGGCCACGGGACATTCAGTGCAGGTCTTCATGGATGCGAAGAGCCATCAGCTTGTGTTGACATGCCCCGATTTCTATGAGGAATGGAAACAAAAATGGGAGGTAAACGGATGATAGTCAGCATGGCACATAATATCATCTCGCCCTTGGGCATGACCACTGCCGAGAACTATGCGGCGGTAAAGGAAGGGCGTTCCATGCTGAAACGCTACGAAGGTCTTTGGCGTCTGCCCGAGCCTTTCACAGCCTCACTGATGGACAGAGACAAGGTGGAAGAAGCTTTCGCTCCTCTCGCCAACGATGCGAAATACACCTTCTTCGAGAAGATGATCATCCTTTCGGCGGCCAAAGCCTTGGAACAAACCGACATTGACCCGACTTCAGACAAGGTGTTGTTCATCCTTTCCACGACCAAAGGTAACGTCTTCCTTTTGGACAAACGCGAGACGGGTTTTCCGCCAGAGCGTGTGCTTTTGGGCTTGGCCGCCAAGCAAATGACCGACTATTTCCATAATCCCAATACGCCCATAGTGGTGTCTAATGCTTGCATTTCGGGTGTGTGTGCCCAAATCCAAGCCATGCGCGAGTTGGAAAGCGGTCGTTTCGATTATGTCGTGACGGTGGGTGCCGATGTGCAGTCGGCCTTTATCGTGTCGGGTTTCCAGTCGTTTAAGGCCTTGTCGGTCGACCCTTGCAAGCCTTTCGATGCCAATCGCACAGGCCTCAACCTTGGCGATGCCGCTGCGACCCTCATTTATACCAGAAAAGACGAAGTCAACGAAAACGAATGGGTAGCTTGTCGTGGTGCCATCCGCAACGATGCCAACCATATCAGCGGGCCGTCGCGCACGGGTGAAGGCAGCTACAGGGCCTTGAAAGTGGCACTTGGCGAGGTCTGTCTCGACAAGATTGCCTTCATTAACGCGCATGGTACCGCTACGTTATATAACGACGAGATGGAGTCTTTCGCCATCGAAAGGGCGGGACTTTCCAAGGTTCCTGTCAACGGACTGAAAGGCTATTATGGTCACACCATGGGTGCCGCCGGCATCATGGAAACCATTCTTTCGATGCAAGCCATTGACGACCATAATATATTGGCTACCAGAGGCTACGAGACTATGGGTGTCACGCATCCCTTGGTACTTTCCAATCAAAATCAAGCTACCGAGAAGCGGGCTTTCATTAAGCTGCTGTCTGGTTTCGGCGGCTGCAATGCGGCTTTGCTTTTCGCGAAAGGAGGTGTGGCATGACGAAACATGATGTTTATATTACACCCAACGAGGTTAGCATCGATGGTAAGGTGCTGAACCACAAAGAACATGGTGCCGCCATGCTGACTGAGCTTTATCGCGCTCATGTCGGCGACTACCCGAAGTTCTTCAAGATGGACACCTTGAGCAAGTTGGGCTTTGTGGCTTCCGAGCTGTTGCTCCAAGCCGAAGGCGCCGAGCGTTTCGTTCCTCGCGAAGACCGCGCCGTAGTGTTCTTCAACCGCAGCGCCTCGTTGCAGGCCGACACCGCCTATCAGACCACCATACAAGACCCTGAGAACTTTTTCCCCAGTCCTGCGGCGTTTGTCTATACCTTGCCCAACATCGTCACAGGCGAAATCGCCATCCGCAACAAATACTTTGGCGAGACCTCGTTCATCGTCTTGCCCGAAAACGACCCGCAAATCATGGCACGGGAATTGCAAAACGCCTTCCTTGACCCGATGACCACCAGCATCCTCGGCGGCTGGCTCGACTGCACCGACGATAATCATTTCGAAGCCCGATTATTCCTAATCTTTAGTATTAAATCTTGAAATTTGAAATCTTGAAATCTTTAAATATAGAATTATGGACGAACTGATTTACACCCTTAAGCAACAAATCATCGAGGCCTTGAACCTTGAAGACATGACCCCCGAAGACATCGACGAAAACGATGCATTGTTTGGCGAAGGCCTTGGTCTCGATTCCATTGACGCCCTTGAACTTATCGTGCTGATGGAGAAGAACTACGGCATCAAGCTGAAAGACCCCAACCAAGGTAAGGAAATCTTCAAGTCGGTGGCTGTGATGGCCGATTACATCCAAAAGAACCGCACCAAATAATCACGATGGAGCCGATTCTGATTACAGGCATGGGCGTCGTTTCGGCGATTGGCTTGGGCAAGGCGCAGACTTTGGAGGCTTTGCTGGCCAACCGCTCTGGCGTGGGTCCGTTGAAGTACCTCAAGACGGAACATAAGGAGTTTCCCGTCGGCGAGGTGAAGCTGACCAACGCTGAGATGTGTGAGCGCTTGGGCATTGCCCAGGAAGCCATCACCACGCGCACCGCGTTGATGGGCATGATGGCCTTGGGTGAGGCTTTGGAAGAAGCCCAGCTGACCCCTGAAATGCTGCCCAAGGTGGGCTTCATTTCGGGCACCACGGTGGGTGGCATGGACATGAGCGAGCAGTTTTATCTCGATTTCATCCACAGCGAGGCGCACAAGGAATACATCGCTGCGCACGACTGCGGTAACTGCACCGAGATGACGGCCAACCACTTCGGCAAGTTCGCTTTTACGACAACGCTCTCCACCGCCTGTTCTTCAGCGGCTAATGCTATCATATTGGGTGCCAATATGATACGCTGCTGTGATGCCGACATCGTGGTGGTGGGGGGCAGCGAGTGCATCACCAAGTTCCACCTCAACGGCTTCAACTCGCTGATGATCCTCGACACCGAGCCTTGTCGTCCCTTCGACGCCACACGTCACGGCTTGAACCTGGGCGAAGGTGCCGCCTATCTTGTTTTGGAATCGGCAGAAAGTGCAAAACGTCGCGGCGTGACAGCCCAAGCCCTGCTCTCGGGCTATGGCAACGCCTGCGATGCCTTCCATCAAACCGCCTCGTCGCCCGATGGCGAAGGGGCTTATCGTGCGATGAAGGAGGCTTTGGCGTTGGCTGGATTGCAGCCTTCGGAAATCGACTACATCAACGCGCACGGCACGGGCACGCCCAACAACGACGCCAGCGAGAGCCAGGCCATGATGCGGCTCTTTGGCGAAAACGTGCCGCCAGTGTCGTCGACCAAGCCATTCACAGGGCATACAACGAGCGCCTCGGGTTCCATCGAGGCGGTGTTCTGCATCCTAGCCTTGCAAAACGGCTTCCTGCCTGTCAACCTCAACTGGTCGCAGGCCATGGAAGACGGCATTGTGCCCGTTTCGCAGCCGACAAAGAAGGCTCTGAAGCATGTTTTGTGCAACGCCTTCGGCTTTGGCGGAAACGACTCGTCATTACTGATTTCTAAGGTCCCTGAGCTTGTCGAAGGGCCGACTGATAGTATGCCGGTGCTTCGACAGGCTCAGCAACCTGATATCATCTATATTCTTTCCGCCAAGCAAATCTCCATACAACAACCATTAAGTGAAGAGTGGATGGAACAACCCATTGAATATGACGTTCCTTACACCTGTTCCATCGACCCGAGCTTCAAAGAATATGTTCCGCCCATCGAGGCGCGACGCATGGGAAAAATCATGAAACGCGCCTTGGCCACGTCGAAGGAGGCATTGAAAGAAGCGGGTTTGGACACCGTGGATGCTATCATCACGGGGACGGGCTATGGCTGTGTCGAAAACACAGAGTTTTTCCTGGATGCGCTCTCCAACGACGGCGAGCAGATGCTGAAACCGACCTATTTCATGCAGTCGACGCACAACACCATCAGCTCGTTGGTGGCCATACAGACCAAAAACCATGGCTATAACGTCACGTACGCCCATAATGGCATTTCATTCGATAGTGCTATGCAAGATGCTTGGCTGCAATTTCAGCTCGGCAAAATCAATACCGCCTTGGTAGGCGGTCACGACGAGATGACGGAGACTTTCTACCACATCCTGAAAAAAGGTGGTGTGATGGGCCACGACGACGAAATATGTGGCGAGAGCGCTGTCTCTGTTGTGCTTTCTAAGGTCGTTGAGCCTGTCGCAATGACGTTACATAATGAATCGGCCCTTCGACAAGCTCAGGGACCTCAACTTCTGACTGCCGCTTCGCGTCATTGCGAGGAACGAAGCAATCCAGAGACGAAACCTTTATGTAAACTCACAGGTTTCCAACTGCTCCACCAACCTACGATGACCACCCTGCAAGAAAACATTGCAAGCATGCTTCAAAACGCAGGCAAAACCCTTGCCGACGTGGACTACATCCTCACGGGCATCAGCGGCAACCACAGCAATGACGAGGCCTACCTGAAAGAAGCCAAGCTTCTCTTTGGCGACAAGCCTTTACTGAAATACAAGCACTTGTTTGGCGAGAGTTTCACGGCTTCGGGACTTGGTTTCTATGTGGCCGCACAATGTCTGAAAGCAGGGAAAATTCCCGCTTCCTTGTTTGTCAATCCTGACAGAGTCAGCGCAAAACGGCCAGAAAGCATCATTCTCTTTAATCATTCTGACGGCAACAATTGTTCATTAACTTTATTGGAGGCATAAATTATGTGGAAGATTTTCGGATTGGTCGCATTGCAGACGCTCTTCCTCTCGGGAGGACAGGTGCTGCTCAAATTGGCGTTGCAGCAACTCGGCAAGTTTGAATGGTCGTGGGCTTTTTTCAAAAGCGTGCTCGCCGACTGGTGGCTGTTGGCCTGCGGCATCAGCTTCGGTGTGGCTACGGTGCTATGGCTGTATATCCTGAAAAAATTCCCGTTTAGTCAGGCTTATCCTCTAACCAGCCTCTCGTTTGTCTTTGGCATGATTGCCGCTTGGCTCGTCTTTGGCGAGAGCATCCCCTTCTCGCGTTGGATTGGCCTGGTTCTTGTAGTGTTGGGGTGTTTCCTAATCATGAAATGAGATGAAAAAACTGCTGTTGTCCATACTATTCGTTGCGGTCAGCCTGATGGTTACGGCGCAGACGCAACTCTCTGAAAGCCAAACACAAGAAGTAATCCGTCAGCTGACGCAGGTGGCCTCTACGATGCAGTCGATGCAATGCCGTTTTGTGCAGGAAAAGACCTCGTCAATGTTGGCTGAGCCTTCGGTGGCGGAGGGCACGATGCATTATGCCGCGCCCGACAGGATGCGCTGGGAATACACCACCCCTTACGCTTTTGCCTTAGTCGTCAACGGTGAGCGTCTCGTGAAGGTGACGGATGGCAAGGCCGAGGTCTTGGAAGGCAATGCGGGTCGCATGTACCAAGGCATGGTGAACCTCATCATAGGCAGCGCCTCGGGCAAGAAGCTCTTCGACACCTCGGTTTTCGACATCGTCTTTTACGACGACAATGGTTTTTGGCGTGCTGACATGACTCCCAAGCGTCGCGACATGAAACGCATGTTCAGCCAGCTGGTGTTTCGTTTCGACAAGAAGACCAACGGCATCAGCCGTGTGGAGTTTGTCGGCGCAAATGGCGACGTAACCTCGATTCGGTTTGAAGAAATCAAGGTGAACGAGGCGATAAGTGACGAGGTCTTTGCGGAATAAATAATGCGATTTCGTACGAAGTGGCGTTAGAAAGCCCTTAAAGTTTTTTTTGTGAAGATTTGCATTTCAGCAAATTGTGTATTATCTTTGCCCCGAAAACCAGTATGTTATGGTTAGTTTCAAATGCTTTTAACCTATGAATA
>Ga0310694_10000899_pt1 | contig 36562 bp, 40 predicted proteins | sample 174DNAGHGhighgp2_FD_203884 | JGI IMG/M metagenome (GOLD analysis project Ga0310694, IMG submission 203884) | Sheep rumen microbial communities from Palmerston North, Manawatu-Wanganui, New Zealand - 1742 DNA GHGhigh gp2 (v2) (version 2) | ecosystem: Host-associated > Mammals > Digestive system... | reverse complement strand
ACCTTCACAGGCAATGAGGGACGCTGCATAATCTGATTAATCGTATGAACTAAAAGATATTATCCTGAATAATCTTAGTACCTTAATACTAACCTATTATATCTTGACCATAGCCGACTGGCTGCGACTGGCGAGCTGGCTTATCTCTGTGCCATAGCTCTGCTGGAGTGCTGATCTCAGCAGCACCTCCTTCTCAGCCCCACCAGTCAGGCGAAGGTATCTGATACCCATTTCCGGTGAAATTTCCTTGGCAGGCAAATTCACCCCATTTAGGCGAGCCCACACCATATAGTCGCCATTGCGGGTTTTCTTGATTCCACTCTCGTTGAAGTGCAGTGTCTCGCTCAGTCCTTCGTTCAGCGGACTCGGTTTCAGAGCGAGGTCGTCCCTCGACTCCATGATTCGGCTTTCCTCAATCAGCACGTCGTCCGCCTCGGAGAGAACCTTGTCCACCTGATTGATGTCCAGCATCACCATCGGCACGACGAGACCGTTGCCAGCGTCCCTGTCCCAAAGCTTCAGATGATACTTGCTGGCCATCGACACAGCATCATCGCCAAGAGCCTCGTAGAAGTTCTGCTGTTCCATCAGCACATGGTCGTAGCGGTATTTGCTGAGGATAGAGTTGTATTCCTCCATAATATCATCCGTCTTCAGCTGCCGCTGCATCTCCACCGAATCGTAGTGTACCAGCGTGTGCAATACATCCTCGCGCTGAGCATTCAGCATGTTACCCGTACTGATGATATAATCTCCATTACCAATCATATTCCATTCCTGGCCATACACCAGATTGATGGTCTTGCCGCTTTCAGTGAACAGATTAACGCATCCGCGACCAGCGAAATTGACGAAGCAGACATTCTCAGTGGTGTCAATGTCCCCGTCTTTCGAGTAGATGGGGAACTTCCCAAGATTTACGATGGCATTAGCATTATCGTTACGGTAAAGCAGATAATCCAAGGTCTGCTGGGCCAATGAAAGTCTGTCAGCCTTATAATCCTCTTCCGATGACCATCCGGCAATATTGATTCCAGCGTGTTTCCTGAAACTGATAACATTCAAGTCTGTGTTCAGCAATGCCATTTTGCCCTCTTCACTGAGGTTCATCCAGCTGATGGCTCCTTCATCCATCAGTTTCTCACTGGTCTGCCAACCCATCACTTCAAAGAGTCTGTTGGCATCATCGTCAAAGACAAACCAACTGTCGCCATTCTGGAAAGCGGCAATGTCATCACGTAAGCCTTTTCCTTTATCACGCTCTCTCCTCAAAGCCCGGATATCATCCGAAAAAGTCTCGTTATAAGCAACGGAATTCATTCTTTCCTGTGTCATGGTCGTTATGGTAATGGGAACTCGATTGTCTTGAAAATCACACTGCCCTCTTTGTCTAGGAAGAACCAGCGTTCAGCGCGGATGTCCTGACCATGACCATCGTGTGCCTCATAGTCAATCTTCACCTTCCAGCCACTCCATTCGCCTTTCTTGTCACACTCAAAGAGCATACTTCGTAAGTCGGAGTTGGCCCGCATCTGACGCTCTACCAAGCCAATGACATAGGCATCATTCGGATCAAAGGCAGTCATGTTTTGTGTCCGGCTCATAATCTGTTCTGTTACTTTCTTCATCGTGGCCATCGTTGCCTTCTTCTCATCGGGTGTAAGATAGCTGGTGCCGAAAGCCGAATCAGGCTCCGACACACCAAGAATCTTCAATTCACTCCCTTCGCCAACCGACTGACGCAGACTCATTTCCGCCAGCTCCACCATCTGTTGGCTCTTGTCCGTGCAAGCCGTCATCGTAAGCAGGACGGCCACTGCTATCATCAAATTCTTCATCTTTCCTGTCAGTTAAATTTTGATTATCTGGTCATGTTCGCTATTCAGCCCCAGACGCTTGTAGTAAACGGTACCGTCATCCTTGAATAACTCCAGCACATCCTTCGTCTGGCCTTTCTCACATATCTGACGAACTTCGACGGCAGTCACCACATGCCCCGAAATATTTCTCCAGATATTAAAGTGACAGGGATGATCCTTGTCCTTGTAGTTGCTGCAGTTGTAGGCTTTCGGCCCAACATGAATGTCACCGCCACATACAGGACACTTCGTAATCTTCGACTCCAAAGACACGCTGCCCAGGTCATTCAGTCGAAGCGTCGATGAGAACAGATGACCGTCGTTCGACGAAAAACCGTCAAGCGTCAGTGTCTCACCAAGAAGGAAACTTTCCACTTCCTCGTCCGTAATCTTACGGTTGCAGATGATACCCATCATATAGAAGTCACACGTCGGATTCTTCCCCACATGATGCTCACAGGCATAGCCCTTGCTTGTTTTCTTCACCCTGCCACCGCATATCGGGCAGCGACCTTTCATATAGTGCGATCCCATTTCCAGTTCTACATGCCCGTCCTTAATGACGAACCTTGCCTGAAACGGCTGACCACACTTGTTCTTCATTTCCATCATGTCGGTCTTGCCCTCACTGAGCAGTTGACCGCAAATCTCCTCCGTCATTTCCACCCCATGCATCTGGCGGTGGATGACGAACTGGCAACGCCGACCCTCCTTTGTCGTGCCATTACAACAGAATCCCAGCGGTGACTCCATCACGTCACCGCCACACACGGGACACTTACCGATTACTTTCTTTTCTGTCATTTCTTATCTATTGTACTATTGTTAGTTTCTCTTCACTTCGTCCTTAAAGGTATTGCCATTCATAAATCAGACCTTCCACGATGGCTTTGCCAGACATTACTGAAGCCCAGCCTACTGGGTCAAGTCCATACCACAGATCATTCCAGGAGTATGTGCGGATCTGCCAAGCAAGCAGCCAGAGGTCAGTATTGATGCTCTCCAACTTTGATACAACCTCATTGGCCACATAATAACGTTCAGCTGAGTTCAGCAAGTTCACCTTATGTTTTTTATTCACAGGATTACCTTTCTCGTCATAGTCAGACACGTTATAGCTGCCACTGGTCACCAACTGTTTCATGAACGGATAGAGGCTTGCCATTTGAGTGGCTGCATCTGTCAGCTCATCCGATACAAGCAGAGCTATTGCCGTACCTTTCAGATGACCAGGCAAAGACTGTTTCACCAAATTCATGTTCTGGGGAATCTCTGTAGTTACCAGCTCTGCAGCCCGCTTAATCTGATAGAGGTTCTGCATGGCCCCCTGCGCATTCGACAGGTAATCCAGCATCTGGTCTTCGACCTTGTGCATCCTATCCATTGCCACAGTAACAGCCGCTTCTGCAGCAATTATTTTCTGTTGCGTCTTCTCGCGTTTGCTAAACAGTTGGTTCAGCATGACGCTTTGGGCTGCTACTGCGCCCGTCAAAGCCGGGTCTATCTGTTGGGCATGGGATTCCATCGACATACCCATCAGGATCATCATACATATCACGTTTCTTTTCATCTTCTTCATTTACTTTAGCGGTTACAATTTCATTCCTTTACTCCTGTCCTCAGCCAACTTCTCATTCCGCTGATACTTATTGGGCATTGCCACTTCCACCATCGGTTTGTTCATCACCTGGTCGTTCCAGTCCTTGAAAGCCTTAGCGGGTTTCCATTCACCGATTCTGTCGCCTAACTGCATGAAGGTGGTCAATTCCTGAATGGAAGCCTTGGAAGCATCCATAATGTGCTCCTGTCCCATAACGGTCAGACGGACTTCATCATTAGTCTTGACGATGTTAAAGTGAACACCCTCCATCAGCCCAGCCATACGGATGCCATAGACACGCCCAGCAAGGTCATTATCGAAGCAGTCTACAGCACGGGCCTCTCCATAGTGGTTCATGACGCTCTTCACCTGCTGGTCGGAGAATGTCCCACCAAGTGACACAAAAACGGAGCTTTCCATATCCAGTCTTTGGCGGTTGAACTGATAGAAGGCCATGATATCATAGCCACTCTCTGCGAAATAGACATTCTTCACTTCAAGCGGATTCTGACGATTGGACATATCTACGATCCAGGCAGCAGAAGAAGAGTTTGTGCCAGCAGCCTTACTCTTAAAGCCCTTGTAGCCACGGATTTCATAGCCAACCACATCACCCGTCTCAGGAACCATATAGGGAAATCCCAAATTATAGTTGTTGTAGTTCTTGGATTGAAGATCGCGGATACGAACAAGGTAAGGAGCAAAGGCATCCACCGTCTCTTGCCTGATTCCTCGTGGTTCGAAATATGTCATCACATGATGCATATGTTCCTTGGCTGGAGTCACTTCCCAGCGTTTTGGGTCAAACACCTGGCTCTCGGAAAAACCAGCTTTTTCCAGATATTTACTATCGCCATAATCAGGTATCGGTTCATCAGCAAACTTTGCCATTACTCTGCGCACGGTGTCCCACTCGTCACGTCCCAGGATGCCAAAACCATTGATGTTTTCCCTGATTAGGCCGATAACGTCACCACCACCAGAACCATTACGATGAAAATAAGTTTGGTCGGGTTTGCTCTTGGGATTACGGATAACGATGGTATCAGTGTGGCCACCTCTGCCATCAGGAAGCGACATCTCGATGTACTTTCCCACACCAGCCATACGGTTCAGACGGTAGCCGAGTGAATAGGCGATGTCATCCACCCCTACCTTCTCTTTCAGTTCCTTGAATTTCAAATTCTCCATTGTAATCAGAAAACTAATCTACCACTCATCTGTTTATCCTATCTTCATCACCCTCTCTTTTTGTCTGGAATGGTTGTTGATGTCGTGGGCATAGCTGCTGTTCAACGTAGTTGTCAGCAGGCGTTCTTTCTCTTTTCCGTTAGGCAAAGAAAAATAACGGACGCCTATCTCGCGGGCTACGGGCTTCATTTCCAGTTCCGTACCATTCAAAGAGGCACGGGCGGCAAACTCACCATTCTTCTGCTTGATGATGGCTGCATTCTCAAAACTTACACCCATCGGTTCCAGTTTCGAGGCATTCCTTTCAAGGATGGGAGTCTCACCAAGAGCCAACTTCTGTTCATCAATCTTTTCCAGCAACATGTGAGAAGCCTTGTTCACGTCGGAGAGAATACTCAGAATCACCTTCGGATTCTCACGCAGATTCTGAATCCATCCTTGGATATAGGCTGTATTGTTATCAAGGATGCGCTTGTCGAAACCAAGGGAATTACCTACAACGGCAGCGGTCATCTCAGCAACATATTCCTCATGGCCATATTGCTTATCACCAAACTGTTTCCCCTTCACACGGTTCAGACGTTCAGGTGTGCCCGTCGAATGTGTGGCTTCATGAAGAAACGTTGAGTAGTATTCCATGCCATCCTTATATATCTCCTCCGGCGTAGTGCTGATATTGAACTGTGCTTTCATAGGAATCACAATACGGTCTTTAGAGGGAGAGAAAGATGCACCAGGAGCCATCTTGTCATATTGCACGGGGCATAGCCATTCCTGACGCTGAAGCATGCGGTCGATGGCAGCATTGGCATACATGCCTTTGTCATCCTTCATATCCGGTGCTTTGAAACGCTCCTGAAGCTGCTCATACTTCTGAGGATTAACCTCTGAAAGATTGGTCTGATCCACATTGAACTCTTTATAGACACGGAGAATTGGTGTTTGAGTCAGAGCCTGACGTTCCTCACGGGTCATCGAGTCCACTGTATCATGGTCAACACGCTTACCGTTCTGATCCTTATAAAGCATATCCCAGAAGATGACAGGCATGGACTCCGCACCTTTGTTGATGCGAAGTCCCATATTCTGTGCCTGCAGGAAAGTCATATAGAGCGGCATCTTGTAGCCGTTCATAGCCGTGTCGAGTTGGAGGAAGAAGGAATTTCCACCGTTCAGGGTACCGCTAACGATGTTCTGTGGCAGACCGTAGCTGCCATAGCCGTCAATCCAGCCTTTCTTCCAGTGGCTTTCCTTCATCTCCTCCATACGGGCAATCATCATATCGGCGAACTTCTCGATAGCAAGCTGCGTCTGCGGCTTGCGGTCGCCAACCTCATGATTTGTCTTTCTGTTCTGCATATTCGATTAAGCTGTTGCCAATAACTCCAAAGCCTTTGCGTCTGTCATTTCCACAAACAGTTCGGCGTTTTCTTCAGTAGGTTCCTCATCGTGATCCTGGCACCACTGCTTGTACTCCTCGGCATCATCCCCCTTCAGAAGAAAGTCGAGCCAACCAATCTTGCCGTCCTGCTTCATCTGCACCAGTTCATCGTAACTAATATTCTGTTCCATTGTATTCATGCTTTAATGATTAAACCTGTTAATGATTCTCTTTATATTTTCAGTCCCTGACTGACTTCCACTTTCACCCCCATCTTCTCATTGATTTCGGGAGTAAGATACTTGGCTGCCAGCTGCTGACGGGTGGCAGTCTTGGAATGGAAGAGTGAATAGCCGTCATCGAAGCTCAGTTCCTTCTTGGCTGTTACGCCACGGTCGCCCATGTCGGCAGAGATACGCCATTTGTTATCGGCATCCTTCGAGACACGGATATCCTTGATCTCTGCTCCTTCAGGGAGTTTGAACTGTTCATAATGGGATGCAAGATGCAGTCGTTGGCCGAGATTCTTCTCAACCAACTGTGAGGGAGTGGTAACACGATCAAAGTAAGCGTTTAAGTCATGGTTAGGCAGCGTAGTTGACATTTTCTGTTCCCCAACCTGGGCATAGAGCATCCACTTACCGAAGTTCTGGCTCTGCTCATTACTCTCTTTATAGACGTTCATCTTGTCAATGACGCGACCATCAGAAAGTGTTGTGGCTGCCTTGTATTCTTCTGCGGGAATCTGCTTCATCAGCTTGGTTGGATAGTAGTTCTGCATCAGCTGTTCTACCGAGAGTTCTTTCTTGCTATAGGCAGCAACATCCTCTGGGGTCATCTTCTGTGGATGCAGTTCTTTACCGTCAATCTTAGCCGTGAAGAACCAGTCTTCAGGATTTTTGTTTGACTGGAAGGCATGGGCATGAGAAACTTTGGCACCATTGACAGTAACCATTTGCGGCTCGCGGTGCTGCTTCTCACCCTGAGACTCTTCCTTCTTGGGAGCATCTACAGTAGTTTGTTCCTTGCCTGAAGCCTGTTTCTCAGACTTCTTGGCTGACTCTTTCGGCTCTTCCTCAGCATTGGAAACAGCCTTACTCTTACTTGCAGTCTTTTTCTGGGGCTGGCTCTCGGCCTCGCCCTGGACAGGTTGCTGCTTAACCTCTTTTTCCTTTTTCTTTGCCATAATCGTTTTTATTAAAAGTTGATGAAAGGTAAACTCTCACACAAAAACAGGGTGGTTACTCACACTGACATTCAGCGGCATTTCCCATCGATTATGCTTGGAAGCAAGGTGTTGCCATACGCAACCACCGTTCAAAAAACGAGGTTGTCAGATCCTTGCCAGACCTCTTTTCAAAGCCTGGCAAGGGGATATAAAATGTATGGCAACATTGTATTCAGGCATATCTTCTTAGAGAAAATGCGCCATTGCCTATTCATTCAGGCAATCAGGGAATACAATTTAAAGTCCCCACATTATGGCACTCTTATATCGTGCTTAGTGGTTATAATATTAAAGCGACCCATCAAATGGTGCAATCTGTTATCCTATATGATCTTTATACATATATATATTATAGGAGGACTGACTATAGCTTCAGACCCGAGCTTTTCTTCTCTTCTTTCTTCAAAGTAGTCTGCACACTTTCCTTATTCGTCTGCTTATCCACGAACTTCTGGTATTCCCAGCGGTTTTCGTCTGTCTGGACATAGCCCATATAGCCCTCATGTTCGAGGTCGTACTTAATCTTCTTCTGGCGGTTCCATTCCTCCATATCACCATTGACAACCTTGAAGCCCTGTGGTTCACGGAGGTCAACACCTACGGTAACAGGCTGGTCACCGACATTCAGTTGGATAGGCTTACCTTCCTGGGCAGCTTGTTTCTGGTTTGCACCTAACTCAATGTCCTTGATCTTCTCCATGTCACGGAGTTTTTCGGCGATTCTCACACGCGCAACACTCTTTGGTATGAGCGCATTGGTCTCACAGTCAAGCTGGATGAACTTCATCTTCCTGATGCCGTCCTCCTCCAATTCCTTACGAATAACCTCGCCGTTCTTCACTCGCTCCAGCTCACGGGGAGTCAGTTCGAAATCATTCTGAATCTGCTTTGTACGCTGGTAAGTGAGGAGCTTAATACTGCCATCATCATCACGACTTAATTGGATCTTCATGGGAATCTCCATAGTCTTGCCGTTCTTAGCCTTAATATGGGCTTTAAGAATAGGTGACACCTTACCATTAATAATGGGATCAACTAAATCCTTCGGCATCGACAGAAACGCACGTCTGCTGATGCCAAGTTTCTCTAACTTGTCATAAGGAATTTCTTCCTCCAAAAATGCTTTCTTATTAGTCATATCTGAATAATTTGTATTAATTTTGCCGCAAAATTACTAAACATTTATCAAATTATGATAGTAAAGCGAATTTTTATCGTGTTTTTAACACTACAATTAGTCTATATCAAGGCTAATGCCCAGTTTTTTACCATTTATGCCGATTCTGCAAAGTCAGAAAAGGTGAGTAATGAAGAATCAGCTGACCTAAGCATGAACACGCAAGGAGCTGTATCTTCTGACTCTGTTTTATCCGAGAAGGACAGTCTGATAGTGGCTGACAGAGAAAAGGAATTGTTTCCTTCAGCCAGAGGGTATGAGATTTCTATTGAAAGAAACGTGCCTGTGTTTGTCAGTGTAAACAACAACCCGCTTTTCAGGCTCATTCAGAAACGGGTGACAGTCTGTCTGCCTTTGGATTACCTGACGGTCAACTCCAGATACGGCTATCGCAAAGATCCTGTATATAGGTGTGAGCGGTTCCATGATGGGATTGACTTGAAATGTAACTATGGGAACGTCTATTCCATGATGCCGGGAATCGTCAAGGAAGTACATTACGGGAACAAAGGCTATGGAAACTATGTCATCCTACAACATGGTAGTATTGAATGTCTCTATGGCCATCTGAGTCTGATAGCAGTCAATGAGAATGATGTGGTACAGGCGGGTGACATTGTGGCCATCTCAGGCAATACAGGTAAATCAACTGGCCCACATCTGCATATCAGGCTCAAAAAGGATGGCAGGAGCATAGACCCGCAAGCCTTTGTCAGCTATCTGAACGACTATATCGACGACCTTCAAGGCAGGATTGAAACCTTGAAGTTCGGTTCGAAGCCAGACAAAGAGTTAAACATTGGAAATCTGGCAAAGGTACTGGAGCAATACCACGTCAAATATCCGAGGATTGTCATCGCTCAGGCATTGTTGGAAACAGGTTATTTCACCTCACGCGTATGCTGGGAGTGCAAGAACCTTTTTGGCCTTCGCCGTCCAAGCGACGGAAGCTATTATGAGTTTGAACGGTGGGAGGACAGCGTAAAAGCTTACCGGGATTACGTACAATATAAGTATAAAGGAGGAGACTATTTCCAGTTCCTCAACCGTATCGGCTATGCCGAGGATAAGGCTTACGTCCTGAAGGTTCGCCAGATAGCCAAAAGCCTGTGACTTCTAACGTAGAAAGTAAATCAGCATTAGATGTACAGGGTAAAAGGCATAGAAAGCATACTTCCATGCCTTCCCCTTAATAAATCCTCGTTCACCATTATAAAGCCAGATGACAGCAAAGGCCATCAGAATACCAGTGATTCCATACTCATACATCAAGGGTATGCCAAAGAGGGTTTGCAATTCTGGCCTACCCCGGAACATATAGAAGATAAGAACAAGAGCAAAGCCTTTCCAAGAATAATCGGTATCGGCAAAGATGGTGGCGCAAGCTATCGATGTAATGAAAGCCATAGTGAGCCAACGGTTCTTGCAGTTCTCCAAGACATATAGTCCTAGGAGTCCTGCAAGTAAGGTAAAAAGGACGTTATGACTACCGTCATGATTCAATAAGAGCCAGGGAATCTCAGACAATAAGGCGAATATGAACAAGTTCAGCATGTACTTCTGTCTGTTCTTCGTATGCACAAAACCTTCTGCCAGCAAGAAAGCAAACGTCGGAAAAGCAATACGCCCGACAGTCCGCATCAATTCGTACAAATAAGGATTTTCGATACCCCAGTAATAGGCCAGATGGTCTATTGTCATTGAGAGCATGGCAATCATCTTCAGCCAGCTCCCGCTCAGTTCTCTTGTCATTTCGCTATCCTAAAGCAATCATAAAAAAGGCTGTCAGGCAAACCTAACAGCCAAGTTCATATCTTACAGAAGTTCGATGGTCTGTTCAAGTCGTTTTAGCAAATCTTCTCTCGTCTTAGAAGTGTAATCCAACATTTCCTGATTCATTTTCTTAAGCAGTTCATCAATAAGCTTCTTGACGTTCACATCATACTCCTTCTGCAAGTTTTTGATGTATTCGGTGGCATCACTCTGCAATAGTTGTAGCCTTGCCTTGACATGACTTTCCAAAGCAGGATCCTTGCTATAGAGTGCTTCATCCTCCGGGTCAAATGCCTTGGCGAAAAGCAAATCCATTGAAATAGACTGTGAGTAGAAAGCCAAAAGAGGAAGGAGCGATGTAGAAGTCTCGCCGCGTTCCATGCGGGATATGGTCAGTGGGGCGCAGCCAACTTCCTCAGCCACCTCAGATTGCTTCATCTTCAAGTGCTGTCTTACTTTCTGGAGTCTGTCACCCAGAACCTTCATATCCAACTTCTGTACAAATTCATTCATGTTTTACGAGTTATGCGGGGTCATACCAAGAAGTTCAGAAATCATTGCGTCCACTTCATCGTTAATACGCTTGAAGTTGCGGTTCAGCATGATCTCCTTCTCCTTATCGTCTGCAAAGGTATACATTTTCGGCAAATTTTGGTAGTATTTCTCTTCCTTTTTTATCTTTTCCATATCAAAATCTGTCTTGCAGAAGTACTTTGTGGTCTTAAACTCGTCCGATTCCTCAATATTGAAGTCACTCAGTGATGACTTATCCGTCGGTGTAAAGTCACGGGCGGCCTGACCTGCCAACCATCCAGTTGCCATGTCTGCGATTTTGGCAGCAGGCACAAGATAGTCCATCTTTTCCTGAATGGAGGTTGATACCCGCTGTTCGTTGATGGTGACGGACTTAGAGGTTTGCTTGGCTTTGCCGAAGACATCGTTCTGCGCCCATTCCAATGTTTCCTTGTTACGGGCGGCACCCATAAAGATGTTGCCGCAGGTTGTCAGTATCTTCTGCATTCCTACCTTGCCATAGTCAGCCTCCAGCTGAGGTAATTCCTGAAAGCCCAAGGTAACGGCCACCTTATTGCTTCGTGCCGTACCAATCAGACGGTCAATCTTGTGGAAATAGAGCGTTGGCAGTTCGTCCACAATGATGGAAACGGGGATGTTCCCCTGACTGTTCACCCTTGTAATCAGACGGTTTAGGATAAGGGCATTTAACGAACCGATAACCTGTTCCTTGTCTGGATCATTGGCAATGACGAGATAGGAAGGATGTTTAGGATCTGATATTTTCAGGTCGAAGTCATCCCCAGTAAAGACCCAATAGGCTTCAGGCGATACCAGGCGGGCGGCATTGACACGGAGCGTTCCAACCATACCTTCCAACTGGTCGTTAGCTTTGTTCTTCCATGCAGACTGGAAAGGAGCCATCAAAGACATGATTTTCTCATCCTGCATGAGAATGTCAAAGATCTCATCGTATGATCTGCCCAGGAATGACAGCACATGAGGCATATCAGAAAACTCACCTGTGATGGTGTCTGGTTCCACAATGTTACCTTCATCATCCTCATACCAAGCCTTGTCAATGATAATCAAGTCACCATTCATGTCCTTATACATAAACTTGTTCAAGTCTACAAACATGCCATCTTCATCAGTCGAGACATTCCGGCTATTCTCATCGAGGAAGTCTAAGACTACCTTACCATTCTCATCCACAGCATTGTAGTCCACCCAATAGCGAGTAACCAGTTTCAGCCTTTTGCCATTATAGAGGATGTAACGGGTTAGCTTCTTACCGTTCTTATAGCCCGTCGGATGGAAATTGATGAAGAAGTAGATGATGCTGGCGAGGAAGTTCTCAGCAGAGTTCTGGAAGAAAGCCTCTGAGCCACCTTTCTTTTCACTGCCTTTGTTCAAGGCTTCAAGCAAAGTCGCTGCCGTCTCGGATGCACCCGCAAGGTCGGGAATATACTTCCGTTGGATAGGATTCACACGATTTGAATACTCCACATCGGAGAAGTTGACGATGTGGAAGCCGCAGTTCTCAGGCAGATGGCCATAGCGCTTATTCTTGCAATACTGATAGAATAGTGTTTTTCCCAATGTCGGAAACTTGTAGTCATAGACCATCATCGCAAAACCCTTTGCAGCGTGTTGACGTATAAAGGGATCGATGATGCCGAACGATTTACCAGATCCAGGTGTACCGAGTACGATAGTACCACGAAAAGGATTGATGATGTTGATCCAGCCCTTATGCATCCTGCGCTTGAAGTAGTACACCATCGGGATATTCACCGAATACTCATTTGCGTTCAAGTCCTCAGACTGTTCAAAGGACTCGTTCTCAAAATTGAAACGATCCTCACCCAGCTTATGGTTGTAATAGCGGGCAATGCCATCCAATCCCTGATGAACCAACATGGTTCCTACAATGCTCGACAGTGCATAGAGGACTCTGTTCGTAGCAAATCCACATAGTTCTCCACCCCACAGTCCATGATGCAACACCATACAGGCGATAATCAGCGAGAACCCCATCACAATGGGATAGATTACCATCGTTTTTACATTGAATTTCAGGCTTACCTTTGCCCTTGTACCGATGCAAGTCACGGCAATACAAATCAGCTCAATCAGCTTGCATGACTGTACGCTATTGAATATCTGAAATCTGCCTATCAGTTCCAATATGAATTGCGTGACACGACTCTCGGATGTGATGGGCAGGTTCATGACCAGCTCAATAATCAAAAAGATATAGATGCAGCTACGGAAGATGTTATACATCTGCTGCTGTTCCTTCGTCTCTTCTGTTCCCATATTCTTGTTCTTATAAAGAGAGGGGACTACTTCATTGTATATATAGTCCCCTCCCCAACTTTATGAAAGGTGTAAGTTTATCTGACTCTCAGCACCGGGCGTACCCTGCCTGGTGTTGTCTTGATGGTCGAAGTCACAAAACCGCTACGGACGGCCACACTCAGGTAATACATCTGCTCACTCTCCGATGTGCTGCCATCCTGCGTGGAACTGAGATATTGCCCATCATCGAAAGGCTCACCGCCAATGATACGCATGGAGTTCTCCACGACAGGAAGCATAGCAGCTAAAGCCCTCAGTTCTCCTGCCGACGGCAAAGCCCAGCTTGCCATAGGTGAACGGAATGCGGCCACCGCCTCGGCTGCAGGAGTTGGAATCTCTGAGACCAACAGGGCTGCGGTATTCTCAGCACCGCACAGGGTACGGCTATCGCTATCAACACTGCCCACCGTTCCCAAAGAGTCTGCATATGCATAACAGCCCAGCTCATGAGTAGAAATGACCAAAGCCGTATCACGATTGCAATAGAAGATTACGCCTACGGCTTGCTGTCCATCCGCATCATAGCCCTGTGGCGATACTACGGAGTTGTCTGCCAGCAAGATATTCCCGACTCTCAGGCTACCATCATATTCGTCGGTATGTTCCTCGCAGGAGGTCACACCTCCCATTACGGCCACAGCCATCATCAGCATTGCCGTATTTCTTTTAAGAAAGTTCATTATATTGTTCATATCAGAATGGAATCTTTAAACCAATCAGAAGACCATTACGGAAGGAATCGCCATGCAGGAAACTCACTTGGTTCTTCTGAATCAATGAAAACTGAATACCAGAGCGGAAGACATAATTGTATTCCAGTCCCCCCTCCAAACCAAAGACATATCTGCCTGTATAGGCTCCAAATTGTGGGCCAAAGCGCAGACGCAGGTTACTGTTCTTGTACTTCCTGAGACAATGCTTATACAGCAGTCCACCATCCCAATAATATCCTTTCCAGAACACATCACTGCACACCTTTCCACAGACTGGATCACGCTGCCACTTGTTGCCAACCTCGCCAGTCAGTTCAATGGCGCTCCCATAGGTCAGTTCGCGCTCATAGCCAAAAGTGGCATTGAGTGTACTGTTAAACAGGAATCCGGCATTAAACGTAAAATACTCGTCTTTCTCTCCAGCTATCGCTCCCGTTGTTATCAGGAGGGAAAGCAACAAAACAAAATACTTCCTCATAGATGCCTATCTGTTGATGTTAAACGGAAGACGGTTTATCAGGTTCTTGTCAATCCCATCGGCATTGAGGATGTCCTCATACTCGATGGGGATATAGATGACACGACCGGAAATCTGACGCTCTGAAATCTCGATACGGAGCAGTTTTTCATCGGGAAAAGTCAGCTTCGGCAACACGATGACGTTGCGATAAGCTTTCTTGAAGCTATGCGCACTATTCAAAGAGTATGCCGGAGTAAGCTCAATAGTCTGTGAGTTGGTAGCCTTGGCCTCCTTCTTATCAGTCAGTTTAATGCGTACCTCGTCGATGTCATACTTGATCTTTGTGCGATTGTAAAGCGAATAATCGATGAAGTAGAAGTCATTGACCGTATAGATGTTGTTCACCACGGCACGGATGCCATTGGCTGTGTAGTGGATATTGTTGTAGTTCGGCTGACTCCCGTAGATAGCCCAGGCGTATGCGGCCATCTCACTCTCAGGCATCAGCACGTCGGGGTTCTTGTAGCGTTTCATTTCGTCCTGTTGAATGTGATAGATGCTGTTGGCACGGACAGGCCCTGCGGCATAGACCACATCGAACTGAGCCAGATGGCGTTCTCCAATGACAGTTATCGTTCCGACCAGTTCATTGTCGCGCATCCTGCCAGACGGCTTCAATCGCACGATGTTATCGGCGCACTGGTTACCAACAAGCTTGTCCGTTGACATATCCACCAACTTGATATTCTCTGGCATGATGACATGGGTGGTCACCTCCTCATTCACGAAGATGACGTGCTTTCGGTCAATGCCAGGCAGACAGTCTTCGGCTGACTGCATGGTATAGATATACCTTACTTTCACTGAATCTTTCTTGATACCTTCTGTTTCCTGGGCATAAGCCCCTGCCGTTGCCACTATCATGGCCAGCACGGCAAACATGATTCTTTTCATTTGCTTTCTATTTTTTTATTGATTTACTGCTTCCTTGTTAATCAGATAGACGATGGTGTTATACTTGATACGTGCCTTATTCTTGCGGATATTGCTGGAAATGGCACCTGAAGCCGACTGGTACATATTCTGAAGGGCCTGAAGCGCTAAAGCCTCGCCACTAAGACCGCCACCATAGCCGCCATCGAGTGTGATATTATTCTGCATAGCCTGTGCCCCTGCGTCCTTCATCATATCGCGGAAAGCTGACTCAGGCACATAAAAACCTTCCATACCGTCGTTGTCGAACACTGAAAGACTGACCTTGATGAACTTGTCACCCACAAGAATACTAGTGATGCTGGCCATGACGCGCTGCTGACCAAAGCCTGTGACGATGCCATAGAGGTAGGTTCCTTTCTTCAGCTGCACATCCTTGATGATGACATCATCGAGCAGTTTGAAACGGAGCCGTGTACCCTCATGTGCCTTAGTAGTCTTGTCTATCATGGCCTTGATCAGCGGAGCATCAGCCGCCTGTTGGTCATTGATAGTGTTGAACATGGCAGCACTGGCATCATCGGCCTTTCTGACCACTTCTGGCTTCACCTCGTTCTTCTTGCGTTCCTCTGCCAGTCGTTTGCGTTCTTCCTCGGCCTTACGTTCTTTTTCTTCCTCGTCAGCACCGAAAGCACGTTCGATGACTCTCTGCCGTTCAAGGCTACGCTGCTGTATTTCCTCCAGTTCACGGGCATAATCATCAACATCCGACTGTCGGGTACTACGACCGCCATAACTGCGACCAGTTCCCCGGCCAGAACCGCCACCATCATCATAGCCGTAAGAATTGATGTGTTTGCGTGACTCTGCCAGACTGCGTTCCAAGTCCTCCAGTTCCTTTTGTCTGCGTGTACGCTTGGCATTCTCAGCATCAATATTGTTCAACTCACTTTCAGAGTAGCCGCTCATCGTACTGTCGGCTTCCTCCTTGTCATCACCCAGAGCACCGATAGCCGTATAGGCACCGTCCTCGCTGAAGTGCTTGTTCATTTCAGCCATTTTGTTGCCCATCTCCTCGTTAGCAGCATCAGGCAGCGACATATTGATGCTGTCGGTCACCACCCCTTTCTTGGTTTCATCGCTTCCACTTGTAAACTTTGAAATCTGGAGAGCCAGGAAAACCAGAGGTAGAAGGATGACCAGCGGGAAGATGTACTTCGGCTGTTTCAAATTCAATTTCTTCATGTTATTGTCCTTTTTCTAAGTTGTTTACAATTAGTTCCAGTTGCTTATACTTGATGACTATCTTCAGGGAATCATCATGGGTTTTGTATGGTAGTCCAACCAAAGAATCAAGCTCATGTTTCAGCATCTGGCCTTTCCTGGCCATCTCCTCAACCTGACTGACCTGATATGCCTTAGCATTCTGTATTCGTTGCATCCCAACAAACATCGGCTCCACAGGTTCAACACCATTCATGAAATTATCTCCATTGGATGAATCTGATCCCAAGGTCAGGAAAGCCCCAAGAATCAAGGAAAACAAGAGGCATCCGACTGTTATTAACATGGTATCGCCCCTATGTTCGTTCGCCCAGCTGTTAGCTATAACAATCCTCTCACGGACTTTCCACTTTACAAAGAGCCTCCAAAGTAGGATTCTGAACCATCGGGTGACCTTTGATTCTTTCTTCTTCTTTCCGTTATTATTCTTGAATAACCGCATAGCCCTAATAGTCAAGATCCTTATTCTCCAATGTCCTCCAATTGGTCACGAGCAGGCCATGAGGGTTGTTCTGAGTCCTTGGCACGGTCTCAATACCACCTACTGTAACGATGGAGCGTTTGACATCACGGGAGCGACGTTTAATAATCTGCGTACCATAGTACTTGAACTTGCGTTCGTGTTCGTCCAAATTGATGGAGTCACAGATAATTGTGCAGACGGCCGATGACGAAATGATGTCGGAATAAAAACCATTCTCGTCCATAGCCTGTTTCTGCTTCATAGCCGTTCCATCGGCCATATAGAGAGCCTTGCCTACCGTCCACTTGATATAGTCATCATCTGGAGGAAGGTTGAAGAAATACTGGTGGAAAAGCTGTATGTGTGCCTTGGCCTCCATCACGAAGTTAGCCTCCTGCTTGGCGCGTTCAGCCAGGAAAGGAATATCACCGTCAATGACATAGATTTGTTCCCTTTCATCGGTGACCAGCTTGGCACAATAGAACACGGTGAAGGCACATATCACCGTACATCCTGCAACTGTCGCAATAACAGTCATCAGGGCCAGTCTGGTCTTTTGTTCTAAACTCTGTATTAACATAATGTGAAACTTATAATTGAATTGTTTATATTCTATCGAAAGCCTCCTTGGCAGATTCGTCACGGACAGTCACACGACCGCTCATATGCTGCTCATAGACCTTACCACCCTCAGTCTTGCTATTGATGACTGGGCCATTCAGTCCTTTCTCACCCAGACTTCCCACAACTCCTGCAGCAGCCGTACCGCCAGACAGAACCATAGCGCCACCAGCAATACCGCCATAGATACCCCCTGCGACACCAGCCGTAGCAACTGAACCTGCTGCGCTGCCAGCACTGGAGCTGACACCACCGGGAATCAGCCATGATGCCACTTCGGGGACAAAGCGAAGGATAAAGGCACCGACAAGCATACCCATCGCATACATACAGTTGGAGCCAATGCCCTGAAGTCCAAGTGCGCCAATCTGACTCCACGTATTGACCTGTCCCTGAAGCAGCTTTGAGTAAGCCGTTATATCCTCCTGCAAGTTATAGAGCAGGATGAAATCAATGTAGTACAGGCACATATAGGTCACAAATCCCCATAAGGATAAAGACAGGTACTTTGAAATCCATTGTGACCAGGCATTACTCCAAGGCGGCACGATGGAAAGTGCAAACATGATGGGTGCGAACATGGCGAGTATCGTCATGAAGATACGCTGAGCCACCAATATGCCGTAATAGGTCATTTGGAATATCAGTTCGCCGATAAAGCGGATGACATCATTGATCCATTCCGAGACCTTTGTCTCTGCAGCCACTGCTGCCTGTTGCGCATACTTGTTGATGGTAGAGCCAAGATTCTCCATACTGTAAATCAACTTGTCCCACCAATGGGCATCTTGCCCTATCTCCTGAATCTGCTTGGCAGTCTCTACGCTGTCTTGCACCTCACGAAGACGTTTCAGGTACTCAGCCTGTTTCTGGGCTACTTTGAGTTCCATCGCTGCAACCTCCTTGTTCTTGGCCTTTGCCATTGCCTTGGTAGTACTCTCCAAAGCCTTACCTGGCACCTGAAGCTCAGAGCAAATCCAGCTGCTCGAAGTTATACACATAGACAGCGCAATGATTCTTGCCAGTTTCATGACATCCATAGCCCTGCGGCCAAGCATCATCATCCAACACTCATAGGAGCCGACACACAAAGCCAGCAATAGGCCGAGGATGCGGGCATAGCCTACAGTATCACCGAGAATAGCAGACTTCGGGAATGCCTCCATAGCCACAAGGAGCTTGTCAAGGCTCTCGTCAATGGACGGCAGTCCCATCGTGAGGAACAAGTCAGGTACACTTAATAAAATATCCGTTGTCATCTTCCGTGTCCTCCTTACTTGTAATAGCTCTGGGCCATGCCTACCAAATGGGCAGTCCTGCTTACCAGCTCCTCCATCTGCTGCTTGGCTTCTATATATGCCTTTTGCCGTTTAGCATTTTCCAACTCATAGCCGATGCCAGTCTTGTGGATGTAAGCGATATTCTGGCAAACGATTTCGTTCTGCCTTGACAGTTCATTGACCTGTGCCTTCATCTTACCCTTGCTCCTGGTCATGCAAAATGTCAAGCCTTCCGAAATGCTGTTCTGCATACGATTGAAGTCATCCTTAAAAGATGCATAGACCAGATCGACGTTTCGGTCTGCCTGACGAAGTACGTCTTCCTTGTGAAGTTCCTCGATATACTGTCTCTCGTCCTCCACCTTCTTCATCTTCTGTCGCTGTGTCTCTTCCGAAGTGACACGGACAGGCATGATGCGCTTTACATTGGAATCAGATTCACGGAAACGTACATGGAGGCCACTGTGGAATCCTCGCCATGCCCAATAGGTACTTGCTCCGCTGTAGCTGTTGTGCATCAGCCAATAGTACCAGTCTGGGGCGAAATCCCAAGGGCCGTTTTCCATTGACTTCCATTGTTTCTCTTTCTGCTCGTCATGTTGAATCTCCGGCATCTGCGCATAGATGGCAGATGACGAAAGCATCAACAGAGCAATCATCATAATCTTTTTGCCTTTCATACTTTATTCCATTGATTGATTAGTCCCGTTGCTATCTCATCCGTAACCTCACTGTTCAAGATGTCCCAGATGTAGTCATAGTGAAAGCCTCCGACGGCAACAATGCTTGCCCAGCAATAGGCACTGTCTATGATACCTCGCATCACATCAATGCTTGTCTTGATGGAGTTCACAAGATTCAGCTTCTCGTCCATCGAAGCTTTCATTACATTCACACCGCTTGCTGCCATTGTTGTGTATAGTGCTTTTATATTCTTAATCTCACGAGCACAAGCAAGGTTGGCTTCCGTGAAGTACCAGGCCACCATTGGTTTCTTGGTAGAATACTGTGCTGACAATTGAGCAAACTCAGAATACTCCTGAATGAGCTTATACATACTGTTGGCCGTATAGCCAAGACTTGCTGCCAGCAGGACATAAGAGTAGCCATTGGAGAGTTTCGAGTCCAACGTGGTACGGGCATCATTGAACTTCTGGGAGCCTTTTGTCACCATGGACTGCTCACCGAAGCTGACAGCCACACGTTCCATCGCCTGGTCCTCCTGCCCCTTAATCATCTTATGAAGGTCAATCAGAGCCTCGATGGTTGGCAAATCCTTTGGAAATTCAATCGCGTGGGCGAATCCACAACCGACAAAGGCGGCAGTCAATATCAAAAGAGTCCTTTTCATACGCCCAGCCCCTCCCAGTCATTAATAAGTCCATCTACGATGTTCTTGCCTGTGAAATAAGCTGCCCATGACTGGCAATCTATAGCCATCAGCAGATTGTTCATATCGCTGCAGTACTGGCACATCATCGTGATAGCCTCCATCTTGTAGCGTATCTCCAACAGATGTGTATAGATGCGATTCGCCAGTGTCAGGCGCTCATAGCGGTCAATGAAATTGTAGCCATCACCGCCACCACTGGCCTTAGTTCCGACATTGGGGACATCCTTGCATTTTTTAATAGGATTCTTAACCTTGCCATTATTGACAATATCTACAAAGTCCTTGACCAGCGACTCCGTTTCAAGAACAATATCCATGATTTCATTTAGACAGATAACATAGTTCTTGCCCGGCGATTTACCCATATAGTTCAATACAACAGGCACATCCTTGAAGATTTCGGCGACACAGGTGCCTATCTCTACATAATACTTGGATTCTTCACCGAAGCCGCTAACGTTTTCCATCGACAGTTTGTAGAGTTCCTTGATAGTGGCCATGGTCGCGGTGTACTGCATAATCTTCTGTTGTTTGGAACTAATGGAGTCAAGCCTTGTGTTATGCTGACTTTCTATCAATTCCTGAGAGGCGGCATTGGCAGTTACTGCGGCTGTCGTCCAAGGGTCAATGACCAGTTTATAATAAGCGCTGGCTCGTCCTGTAATCAGAATGACAGCCAAAAGGACAATGATTCTTACTTTCCCCATAGTTGCATGACATTTTGATGGTTATTGATTTGTCTGGCGAAATCAAGATACTTCCCGACTTTTGCCTGTTTCCTGTCTCTCTCAATCTCTATGATGGCCTGTTGGATGTTTCCATAGTGACGTTCATAGATTTTTAGGGCTTCCTTCTCCAGTCGTTCGGTAGTATAGGCCCAATAGCATTCTGGTGGTTCCTCAACACCGAAGACATCCCAAGTGTCACCTCTTCGAATCCATACTTCGCGGAAGTAGGCGCGACCGTCCTTGTTCTTCAGACTGTTGATAGTAAATATCTGCTGAAGCTGTACCTGTGTCAGTCCAAGTTGGTCAGCCACATCCTGATAGTTGTCTTTGAACTTCGACTGATCGAGCAGGATGGTCACGTCGGCATTGGCTACGACTGCCTTTTTCAGAATATCCGATGATAGAAGGTCTTCGAGTTCCTGCGTCACCACCCCCGCAATACCATTGAACTTACGCACAGTCTTGAAAAGGAACTGGAGGTAGGCGGCCATTCGTGGAGTGGCAACAGCCTTCCATGCTTCTTCGATAATGATGGCCTTGCGTCCTTTCTTCAGTCGCATTTTCTGGAGAAACACATCCATGATAATCAAGACAACAATAGGGAAAAGAACGGGGTCTTCCTTAATCTTGTCTATCTCGAACACCACGAACTTCTGTTCAAAGAGCGAGGCATCGGCATCGTTGTTCAACGTATATTCCAGTTCTCCACCCTTATAGAATCGACTCAGCAAGGCAGAGAAATCGGCAATACGGAACTTCACATCCTTGTCCCTGCAAATCTGAGGAATGCGCTCAATGGCAAAGTCATAGAAGGAATTAAATGAGAGTGTAGTCACTTTCAGCTTACGACGGCGTTCCTCCATACGGTCAACCTCCTCATTGAGCTTCATAAGGTAGGTTCCTTCCATCACTTCGGGAGTCAGACGGGAAAGCTGGTTCTCTGCTGCGGCAACCTCTCCTGCAGATGCAGCCTTATCATTGGCCAGATTCTGGAGCTTCTCTACCCAGCGGCGTTTCTTCTCCTTCTCCCTGCGCATTTTCTCCTCAGTTTCATCTGATGGCTCAGTCTGCTCAACAGGTTCTGCTGTCTCTTGCTGCTTCTCCTGCTCGGCATACTTCTTCTCCAACTCTTCCTCAAACTTGTCATATTCACCATTCATTTTGTCCTTCAGGGTGAGCAGATGGATGATGTCCTGACGCTCCTGTTCGGTGTATTTCTCAAATGGATGGAAATAAGCCTCGTAGTACTCGACTATCACCTGATTGACAACCAGTTCCTCCACATCATCAGGCACTTTCTCGCCAATGTAGATAAGGAAGATCAGTGTCTTCAGGAAATTCTTCTTCTCGCCAAAGTTATCCTCATACTCCTCACGGGTAATCTTGAAGGGATTCATGGAGATAGGACGTTCCTTTGAGTAGGTGATATAGGTACCTTTGTAATAGCGACAGATGCCCTCATAGGAGTCACCCGTATCAACCAGCACAATATCGGTGTCCTGTATGAGCAATTGGCGTACCACACTGTTCATATGGAATGACTTACCGCTTCCTGAAGGGCCAATACATAGGAAGTTGGCATTGTTGGTATGCTTAATCTTACCTTCCTTGCCCGTAAAGTCAATACCAATTGGCAGTCCATCGCGGTCTGTGTAATAGACAAGCAGAGGCGATAGCTCAGTCTGCTTGGTATGTTCCTTAAAACAAAGACAAACGGCTGCATCCGACAGGGTGAGAAAAAGATCATAGTCAGGATTGAAAGAAAAGGCATTGCCAGGAAAGGATGCCTGAAACAATTCCAACTGGTTATAGGCGGTGCGCGACGGCATGATGCCACAACTATAGAGCTTGGTCTCAATATAGGATGAGACAGGAGGAACCTTATTCAAAGGACAACTGACAATAACATTGAAATTGGTGTTCACCAACAGTTTATTGTCGGCTGCCAGCATATCTAGGACTGCATCGATGTCAGCCTTGGCTATCTTGTTCGAAGGGTCTGGCATGGAGCCATGACGCTTCGACTTGCTTTCCAGCTTTCGCTTCAGTTTCTGTTGAGCAGGAATTTGAATGACCTGATTGTAGATGATGCAGTCGGCAAAGGGGACATTGGTTAAAAAGCCAAAGAGGTCTGTGGCGATTCGGTAGCCGTTTACGGGTACAGGCAGATAAGGCTTTACCATTGTCGGCATGTCGATAATATCCACATCGACCAGAGAGAAGGAACGCACGGCACGATTACCAATGGTCAGATGCTCATCGCTGGCCTTGAAGTTGGTAACGCTGAAAGCGCCCTCTTTGAAGTTGACTGCCATAAAACGGTGCAGATAGTCGGCCACGTCGGTCTTGTTCAGCTTGTAATACCAGATGTTCTTGTCAGTGAGAATATCGCACACCTTCCCCACCTTGGTATGAAAATCGAGCCACTTCTTAGGGTCGTACTTAACGAACATGTTCTTGGTGGCCTCCTGGGTAATGACTAGAAAGGTGCGAATGTCAGTGTATTCACGTCCCTCGAAATAACGGAAATAGCTCTGTGAGAGGAATTCCATCTCAGGAGGGATGTCATGATGATAACCCCGCTTACAGAAAATGTCCTGCTTCTGAAGGGCATAGCCCTCTCCAAGTGTCTGGACTATGTTACTCAGCACGTCACAGAACTGCAAATACAGTTCGGCATCGGTGCTGAAGCGAGGCACAGGATTCTTGATTTCTATGATGACAGAGCAATCGCCCTGCTTCGACCATAGCACGGTGTTCAGAAGCCTACCGCGCTCGTCATTAATGTCCTGAAGCTGGGCAAAGAGCTTGTCAAACGGTCTTTTCTTGCTTGCCATTGCACTTTAATGATTGTACAGGCCCTGATAGACGTAGATTCCCCGATCGTGACGCTTGGCATGGAGTCCGCTGCGCTGCTTGACATATATCGTAATCAGTCCGGAAATGGCCAGCACGATCATGGCAATAAAGCCAGCCAGCTTGCCCATTAGGATTGAAAACACGATGAAGCCAATGAATGACAGTCCGATGGCTCCAGCCGCATAAGAGAGGAACCTGCCTCTGATTCCCATGAACTCCAGAGGGCGTTGCAGCCCCTTGAAGACGGGATAGCCATTGTAATTAACTTGCATAACTGAGTATCTTTTGAAAATAGTCAAAGGAAATGCCCTGTTGTCATCAGCCGATGGCTTGGGGCATCTCCTTTGGTCACAATCGGCTCTTACTTGAAGAACATGGGAAGGGCTTCCGACATGGCAACGAATGCAACACAGCCGCCGATGGTCATCATGACGGTCTTCTTCACGTCCTGATCGCCGTTCTGCATCTTGAAATACACGTTGAAGGCTCCGACGAGGACGATGACGGCAGCGATGGCCTTCATCAGATTCGATACCGGGGTCTGATACGACGAAATTTCAGTTGTGGCCTTGGTGAAGCCTCCTGCGCCCTTGCTGCTGGCGTAGGTGGCGACGGCACAAAAGAGGAACATGCCAACAAAGGAGGCAATGCGCTTCTTGGGGAGATTCTTCCAGCCCTGCTGAAGGGCGTTCTTAATAGGATTAATTACTTGTAACATAATTGTTTGTAAATGTTTTAATTTGAAATCTATGTTACAATTTAAAGAACCAAGTGTGGTTAGGGAGGGAAGTCTTAACTGGACTTCAAGTACTGGATTCTATCCAATACCGCGGCATCACTCCCTGATAGCCGCCACAAGTTAAAGTACAATATTAAAGCGGATAGATGTTTACGCAGCCTGTGGAATTTCATTCCATTCGGCCAGCAGCTTTCCGAAGGGACAATCCTTACCTTTCTCGGCAAGCTCATTAACCTTCGGAATCAGCTCTTCAATTTCAATACTTCCACTCATAACTTCTTGTTCTGATTCTTCTTCCTGGGTCATATTATGCTTCGTGTTATCCTTGACGATGTTGACGGGATGGAACTCGCCTGCCTCGTCGCTGATGTCGATTTCCTCTTCATCAACAGTGGCCTCCAATGGAATGGCCTCCTTTTTGAAGAACTGATCGTAGGAAATCATACCTGCATAGTAAAACAGGTAGCCGAAGAAAATGACCGTGAGTAAATTACCAAATGTCATATTAATCTGTGCATATTGTTATGTGATTGCTCCTGTAAATCCACAGCCAGCCACAGAGGACTGAACTGTGGATCCTTCGAGCGAAGAAAAGTTTATGTTGTTGGCACTGGTGCATCAATGCGTTCTACGTTCCATGCGCGGTTACTACCATACCAGTGCCCGTCCTTCAAGTCGGCACGTGGATCATAACTGACCTTGACACGTTCCTGTTCTTTGATGTCAAACTGTTTAATCTTGTCCTCACCGAACACGTCAAAGAGGCATCGTTTAGGGTACTGCTCTTCGGTTTCCAGCACATATTGCTGGCTCTTCCATTCACCTCGCGCAGTCGTTCCGCTCTTAGGCGGCAATACTGCAATAATCTTTCCTTGAATTTCCATTTGCTTTCTTGCTTTAAACTGTTTATTACTTGTGCCGGGCAGTCATGCGCTCAGCAACGAATTCTTGTTAATGACGGCTGGCAGACTCCATGGGGCAAAGTCCAGTCCGAGTTTCTTGCCGTTCTCCTCACGGATAAAATGGCGTTTCAGCTCTGGTGGGTAATAGATGGTCTTTTCACCTCGCAAAACGATATAGCCAAGACCTTTCAGTTTGGTACGTAGTCGGATTCGGGAATGATTGCATACCAACTTGATATTGGTACGCTGATCCAATCCCCAGGTAATACGTGCGCGTTCCCTGTCTATCAGCTTCTGACGTATTCTGGAACGGAGTCGGCTGTCCTCTTCCTTGCTTCGAGTCAATCCCAGGTTCTTGGCGATACGCTGAATTGTGCGCCAAGAGGTATGGGTTAGCTCACCTATCTCTGTCAGAGAATGGTCGTGGTAGAGGTCTCTGACAGTTTCCTCAATTCCTACCGACTTGGTGACGGCTTGGGGTTTATAGAGCTGTAGTTCCTTGGCCTTACGTACCAGTGTCCGTGAACTGATACCAAGACGCTCAGCCACCTTGTCGTTAGGCTCAACTTGGTAGAATTTGCGCAGGATTTCGATACGCTCGTCCGTCCATTCTGTTTTCTTTCCTTTTTGCATATATCTGTTCTTTGATGATTCTACAATAAGCTGTCTCGTTGTTTGAAGCACTGGCGCAACTCCTCCTTGTTCAACTCAATGAAGGAGCGAAGGATAGCATTAATCTTGTCAGACATTGACATGCGATTGATGTTACAAGCTTTCAAGGTCGTTGCGATGTCCTCGTCCACCCAATAGGTCTTGCGGTCGGGCTTTCTGACATGAAAATCATAGTTCTCGCCAACCTCCAGGAAGGTGTTCCACCACTCGTTACCCTCTTTGGGAAAGGCTGTCGGGGTTGGTTTGTGCTCCGTTCTGACTGATGGAGTCGGCTCGGTGTCAGGCTTCTCCGGCTCTCTCTGCACAGGGGCGGCTTGTTGTGTCTGCCGTCCCTGTACGTCGAGCACCAGTCCTGCAATGTCATCGGGCAACTGCATCAGATCGTCCGATGTCATTTCATTTTTTCTCTGTGCCATGGTCGTGCTCTCCAAAGATGTTGTCATAGATACAATCGAAAGCAGGTGTCACGATGGCTTTCTGAGTGTCCATCAGTCCCATCGTATTGTAACGCTGCATTTCTACACGCTGTTCAATCTTGGGGGTGACAATACCGTATTTAGCCCACTGCGCATCAGTGTCTTCCCAGAGTTTCTTCTCCCTCTCAGTGCCATATCGTTTGTCGTGCTTGTTGACGACAAAAAAAATCTTAGTGACCATAGACTGGACGCGCTTCTTCAGCTGTAGGATGAAACCAAGGAAGGTGACGGTGGAGTTAATGGATGTGGTTTCGTACTGATACGGACAAACAACATAGTCGCTCTGTACGAAAAGTGGAATTAGTCCCTGTTGGGCAAGGTTGCCGGGTGCGTCAATCAACACCACGCCATTAAGCTGACGCAGGTTCTGCATCAGGTTCTTGACATTTTCAGGGTCGGCAATACTGAAAGCCTGAACCTTGTATGGTTCTTTCTGTTCCTTATATTTCTTGTAGTCAGCCTTACGCTTCTCAAAGATGGTCTGCTGACCGTCACAGTCTATTACGATGGTACGTTTTCCCTTTGCCACAAGATAGTTGGCAAACAGGGTACACAGGGTTGTCTTGCCTACGCCGCCTTTTTGGTTGGCAAACGTGATGATTGTTACTTCGCTCATTTTCAATCGTCAATTTAAAGTTTAAAATACTTGTTCTCTTCACTCTCAGTAGTCGGCATCGTAGTGATGTCTGACTTCACAATCTCCTTTTTGGCAGGCCATTTATAAGGAGGAGACGGGCCCCAGAACAAGTATTCGTTGACGATGTACCAGTCATCACACACCCTTTTTTGTGGGTGGTCAACCATTTTTGCGGGTGCAAAGGTAAATATATTCTTTGAAACAACCAAGGAATTTATCAGAAATTTATAATATTGATGTTTTGTGATATTAAAAATACACATATTTATCTATTTAGATTATTGCAACAATGTATTATTAGTACTTATGCAGCTTGTTTGCAGTCCGATTTCTTAGGTAGTGCCCATCCCTTTAGTTTGGCCACTTCGTAGTTGAACTTGAACCAAACATCTTCATCAAGGAACTCGAAATGCATCGTACCTTTCTTATATGCCTTGCACTTGAAGAAGCCCCATACGAACCACTCGCCCCATTCCTCTCTGTCATGATGCCGATAGAGTCCCGCTACATGATCATAGTTAGTGCCTGTAATGTAGCAAAGAGCCTTGCATACATCCTCTAACTGCTCTACATTGTAGCCCTCCAACTGGACGGTGGGATATGCTTCCTTACCGTTTTTCGTGCAGTATCTACTACCGTGGCAGACATATCTATCATGGTAGCCCTTGCACATATAGGGGACAATGAACTTACGGTTTACCATGTAATTTGCGTTAGTCTTCCACTTCTCACCTGCCGTTGTGTTCTCAGCAGAGAAAGAGCAAATGAGGTCGAAGGCTTCTACCAATGCCTTTTGCATACGCTGGCCATTGGTCTGAATTACCATATCAATGACACGGTAGATATTGCCCATTGTGAAAGGCACATTGGTTTGCTGCTCAATGAACTTGTTGATTTGTTCTCTGATGTGCTTGGTGGCGTACTTCTCCATGTTCAACTTCTTGAAGATGATATGCCAATAGTATTTCTGCAATTCCTTCTTATACTGCTGATGGCTTACGGTAATGGCTTCACCACTATAGCCGCCTTTAATGGTGCCAAATTTGATAGGGATGTAGTCATACTCGCTATCTTCCGGGTATCTGGCAACTTCGTTAATCTTATTTGCAGCTGCCAGTGTCTCGTCGAAAAGCTTCACGGCTGAAACGTAGCGGTTTACAAGGTCGCGCACGATGTTGTACTGCATAATTCCTTCCCTTTGGTTCATATTGGCCGTATCTTCGTCAATCTGTGAGAAGTAATAACCGTCAAATTCATTCTCTCCTTCGCCCTCCTTATAGAGCTTGATTAGGGACACATATACATCTGTCTGTCGTTCAGCCGTCTTGAACACATTACCCAGATATTGACGCTGGCCGTATAGTTCTACGGTCTCTATAAGTTGCTTGTTTTTCTCGTATGACCAGCCTCTTTCAAGGTTGCTGTCATTGCAGAGGGCTATGATAGTACAGCCTGCTGGGGCAATCTCAAAAGCATGGAGGATGTGCTTGGCTCCCTCACTAAAAGGTGGGTTCATTACAATATAGTCAATATGGCTCACCTGTTCGGATGTCACGGTTAGAAAGTCGTTGGCAATAATCTCACACTTGCCGTTGAGCAGTTTGCGGATGTTCGGGTCTTTCTCGCAAGCGATAACCCGTGCCGCTCCGTTCTCTTTAAGCCAGTCCACGATGTCGCCCTTACCTGCTGATGGTTCCAAAACCGTTTTACCTACAATGTTCTCACCCATCATCATTTGCTCAATAACTTCCTTGGGTGTGGGATAGAAGTCTGCGTTGTCAGTGAAAATACTCATAATGCTTATACTTTGAATTGTTTGACCTTAATCTTTTCCCTCTTGGTTTGGAGCTTTTGCTCCTTGCCGTCAGCGGGAATTGACTTTTACGATGCCAACAAAAGGTTGCCGCTCTGCGATAGACAGTCGGAAGGTGTAGTACGGATTTCGCCAAATACTCTTTCACAATAGGGAAAGGAAGATTTTGCGAAACCCGTACTGAATACCGAGGGCATTCGCCGACGGTGATTTACCTTTGCATCGGAAAAGTGTATTTCCGATGAAAGCAGATGAGTACAGAAGAGACAAGCGATTGTCAAGAGACAATCAACATTGACTAAAAATAGAGGCTTTGATAGGCCAGGTGCCTACAGTTGATTGTCTGGCCAGTCCTCAAATTCCAGTTCAAGTTCTATCCATCGAGATTTTTCTTCTTCAGTTTCTCCTCTCTGGTTAGAAACACCAAGACCTAAGAGGCGAATTGGGTGAGAATGAAATTCTACCTGACGAAGCAATTGCTTGGCCAGAGGCAGAATATCATCCTTTGAGCGAAGGATATGTTCAACAGTGATGCTACGTGTAATCTGCTGAAAGTCCTGGAACTTGATTTTCAGTGTCAGGGTTCGACCTTCAAACTCATTCTTTGCGATACGACGCTCCAGTTCAAGAACAGTATGATAAAGCTCAATGATGGCAGCAGACTGGTCGCTAATGTCCTTCACGAAGGTCTGCTCACAACTTACCGATTTACGTTCCCATTCGCTGATAACAGGTCGGTTGTCAATGCCACGGGCGAAGTTGTAGAACACTTGCCCCATCTTACCAAACACTTCTGTTAGTCGTTGTTGTGATTGGTTGCGCAGGTCAGCACCTGTGAAGATTCCCATAAAATGCATCTTCTCGGCGGTCTTTTGTCCTACGCCCCAAATCTTTTCTACCTTCAGCTGTGAGATAAAGTCGAGTGCACGGTCTGGATGGATTACCGTCAATCCATCGGGTTTTCGCCAATCAGAGGCAATCTTCGCTAGAAACTTACAGTAGCTGACGCCAGCCGATGCCGTCAGTCCAGTAGTCTCAAATATGCGCTGTTTGATTTCCTTTGCGATATCAACACCAAGTTCTATTCCTCTTTTATTATTTGTCACATCAAGGAACGCCTCGTCGAGTGATATAGGTTCTATCAAGTCAGTGTAGTCGTGAAAAATCTCGTTCAGTTGTGCAGACACCTCCTTATATCGTTGGAAGTGTGGTTCTACGATGATAAGCTGCGGGCAGAGCCGCTTGGCCACTTGAATGGATTGTGCCGAGTGAACGCCAAACCGTCGTGCTTCGTAACTGGCTGTGCTGACCACACCCCGTTCCGCATCATGGCCAACCGCTATCGGCTTGCCTTTCAGTTCTGGATTGTCGCGCTGTTCCACAGCGGCAAAGAACTGATCCATATCCACGTGGATGACCTTCATCGTAAGAATAATAAATTCATACTTGCGTGCTCAGTAATTACAATACTGTCCTTTCTACTGTCCGTATTTATTTATAATGTGATCTATCGCTTCTTGGGTTGCCAGATTCTTAAACTCGTCGCTTTTTATGCGGTTCACAAAATCTTGAAAAGAATCGAATTGAGATTCAAACTCTAAAAGTGGTGCCAGTAATTTGTCCTTAAGGTTCCTAATTCCCATAGAACCAAAACGTTCTTTAATAGGCTTTACTCGTTTTATCATCTCTTTTAAATAGTTCTCATCGCAGCATGAGATCTTTTCAGAAGCGCCATCTATGACACAGAGATTAAAATGGTATAACAAATTACTTTCCAAAAATTTTGGATGATTTTCTGCGTATATAAGGATATGATTCATGTCTAAAGGTATCATAAACTCCTCTAATATTTTACCCCTTTTATTTTCAGATTTTAGTGGAATAAAGGGTATATCACCAATAATAAGAGGTTCATATGTTTCATAGATGTAGAATTTCCGATCTATATCGAACCAATTATGCATGGCAACATTTTCATCATACACTGTTGGCATAAGAACTTTCTGGTATTCTTCATTTTCTTTTAGGAGCTGTATGATATTTGGAACATCTTTGTTGGTGTAGATTCTTCCATTTGGATCTACGTATGGATCAACTATCCCTTCATTTTCCAATAGGTCAATTACTCGTTTCAAGCCTCCGGGCACTCTCCAATATAAACCAAGGACAAATTCAACTATATCCGCTTTTACCTGTGCTGGCATTTCATGAATGTTATAGAAATATTTTTCTCGCATATCTTCAAATGCCTTCGAATAGCAGTTATCCTTCTCCTTGAAGAAGTCTTCTTCTAAATTGAATGTTCTATTCTTCCCTAAATCAATATTATTAAGCCCAGGAGAATAGTATATCCCGGAAGTGCTTGTACTTCTGTATGTATCAAACTCTACCCTACAATAATGTAATTGCTTATGTTTATCTCTAAACCCTCTGAGGTAAAACTGAGGCAAATAATGATCTTTACTCATATTGATAATTGCTTTTCAGAATTTCCATTATTCTTTGTTCCTTTTCACCTCCGAATTCAATCCTGAGGTTCAAAAATCAGCTTCATGCAAGCATTTAATGTATTTATTGGGTGCAAAATTATGAAAAAAAACAGATTTTTGATTGCTTTAAAAAAAATTATTGCTGTCCGCTAAAAGTTGAAAAGCGAAAAATCATGTGTCCGCAGTGCCGATAAACAGGCATTGCGGACTTGTTTGTATGCTCGGCATGAGTATTGTCTAACGGGTGCAAGTCCCGAGTGAGCCCTAATAGCGGGAATCACATAGCCAAGAGCAAGGGTGTCCGTCGCGAGGCGGAATCTGAAAGAAGCTTACGGCAAACATCTGGCCTGACGAACAGAAACCACATATAAGGCGCGGAGCCGTGGGTAAGGCTGCAAGACAAGCCCAAGCCCGATAGCTATTCGGAACGGTGAGTGTAAATGTGGCAGGCATAAGATGGAAAGACGATGCCCTTATCCGAGGAGGTCTGCGGGGCGAGCCTGTAGGCAAGCAGCACCAGCGAACCCGCAGAAGTCAGCAGACGCCATAGTAGCCGAGACCTTAAAGCTCGTTGGTCTTGGTGAAGGGCAGAACTTAACCAAACGAGCTACGACATTAGATTACCCGATGAAGGAAGAAAGGCAGAAAACACAGGAAAGCTGCCCTCAAAATGATAGTGCGGAACGCGAAAGCTATGAGGGAGCGCAGACTTTGATTGGGATGGTCGGAGACGACCTCGTAGAAGTGCGACTAACGTCAGGCAGGATGCTTGAGTACATCTTGACTCCCGACAACCTTAACAGAGCGTACATACAAGTCAAGGCTAACGAGGGGAGTGGTGGCATCGACAAGATGGATGTGCATGAAACAGGTACCTGGTACCTGTTTCACAATGATTTTCCCAATTCATACGCTTGTGTTGCATACTTCATTCCCTTGATAATTTCACGTTTACCAGCAGCCAATACATCAGGGCCCAGTCCTGGTCGTTGGCGTAGGCATCAGCATATTTGGCAGTATCACCGTTGACGCGATGGGGATAGACAAAGGCGCACGTGGCCTTGCCGTCCTCGAAGAAAAGGCTGAGGTTGTTACGCACTGTCTGCTCTGCACGAAGTTGGTAGGAATTGTCACCAGTACACTGAGCAAAGCGGTGGAAAGCGGCGGCTGTGATGCAACTCCAGTAGTGGGGGTAGACATCGCCGTAGGTCTGGCGCTTGCCAAACCAATAGCCGTCCCAGTGGCGGATGGCAATCTCGTTCATGTGGTAGGAGGGTTGGTGCCACTGCAGTGCTTCCAATGCAGGCATCATCTTCTTGGCTCCATCCAGGTATTGCTTTGCTCCCGTAATCTGATAGACTTCGCAAAGGAATTGAACGGCAGGGGCTATGATGGACTGTTCGTAGTTTACCTCAAACTTGGGGAAATCCAGACCATTCTTCATGAAGATGTCGGCAGTGGCCTTGAAGTCGTAGAGCAACTGATGACGCTCAAAATCAAGGCCGGCCTGTTCCAGTGCTTTAAGACCTGTAATGACAGGGTAGTCGATGCAGTAAAATCCGTATCCGAAATTACGGTATAGGGCCTGCAGCGTAGCATAGCCGTCGAGGGCATACTGTTTGTTGCCTGTCAGCAGAGCCATGCGGAAGTAGAAGTCGGCTACCCAGGGATAGTTGTAGCCCCGGTTCTTCGACTTTCGCACCACGCTCGATCCCGTGGTGTAGTCCTCCTGCTGCATCTTTTCGCGGACGAACTTGGCGTAGCGTTCCAAGGCGGTAGCTAATTTCTCATTTCTCATTTCTCCTTTATCATTTAGGCCATAGGCCGCCAAGAGGATTCCCATACCTACTCGCTCGCGTCCTTCGTCAAGGTCACTGCGAGTATAGTTGGTCACGATGCTGTCGCCCTCGTTATCATAGCACATGAACGCCCCGAAGCGAGGGTCTTCTGGATTCATCATCTGCTGATGGTCGAGAATAAATTGGATGCGCTTTTCCATTAATTCGCGTTCACCGCTGATGCCCAGTAGCAGGGCATGGGTACCCTTATATTCCACACGGTTGTCGCCCTCGGCAATCTTCCTCGTGACGGTCTTTGTACCCTTGGCAGTGACGAATTCCACGCGGGCCGTCTCCCCTACGGCATAGACATACCTGTCGCTCCGGGCTATCATGCCTCCCTGACGGAGCAGCTGCTCGTCGAAGTCCGCGCCATTATGCGCGAAGAGCCGCCACTGTAGCCGGTAGCTCTGTCTGGGCTTTAGCGTCATGTCTGGCGGACAGAGGGCAAAGACGCCACGGAAGTTCGACATGCCTTTTTTCGCGCCGCGCTCCCATACATCGTAGTCGACGATTTCGCCCTCAGTAACCATCAGTCCAAGGTGAGGCCCCACGCCGTTCATCCGCATGGCATTGACGTAAGCAGCCTTGCCGCCCGGCCAGATATGCACGTTGCAACGTGAGGTCATGCATGTCTTGGCATCAGGATAATTGTCATTAAATGGGGTGTAGATGCCGATGTTTTTCACCGTCACCCTTTTCTTTGTGGTGTTGGTGAAGGTATAGGTCTCCACGATGTTGTCGCCTTCCTGCCGCCGTTCCGACTTCACCGTGATGCCGCCGTCGGCATCGTAGTAGCATTTCCCCCATTGGTACTGTTCCGTCACCCAGGCATATTGCGTTCCGTCGGTCTTTAGCAGCCACTCCATCGGGTCATCTCCGATGTGTATCTGCTCCTGCTCGATCCTCACTTGCTGCGCCCGTCCCGTTAGGATAAAAGTGAATAGAACAGCGATAAGGATGTATCTTCTCATTTTTTATTGATTTGTTTTTTTTGTTTGCGGGTGTAAAGGTACGAAAAATCCTCCGTATCTCGGTGATATGGAGGATTCTTTTGTGATTATTTAGGAGATAAGACCTTTTAATCATACTTCGGACGGGCTTGCAACGTGTCGTATGGTGGCAGTAAGGGAGGCAGTACATCCATTGATGTCACTGCCAGAAACAGGGAGTCTATCAGCTATAGCGGACAGATGGAGGTGGAATGAGCCTTGACCAGAGAATACTAGAAGAAGTGCCCCCGACACTCCTTTAGAAATGCCGGGGGTTAACATTTAGAAGAGGCCTATTGGCTGAGGTACCAGACAGAAATCATTACCACGGGAAGTTGTCGGGATCGTTTTTCTCGTATGTACGCTCGTTGCGGTTCAGTCCGCTGATGATGGCCATCTCAGCAGGTGTGAGCTCGAAGTCGAAGATTTGCAGGTTCTCTGTCGTGTAGTCGGGGTTGTCGCAACGGGGAATGGCTATGAGACCGATTCGGCTGTACCAGCAGCCTCTTATTACTATCGCGGACGGCTTTTTCGTCATCGGCTACGCTGATTTCTTTCCTTCCTGACGACGCATAACCAAGAGTCAAACCGAAGTTAATCCCCATAGATTCATGCCCGACAGCCGTACAACAAGTTCTTCATATGGCCTGGAGGCCACACGAAGACCTCTTTAGTTTTATTATCTGCATTCGTGAATCATGGGGACAGGTTTTGATAAGTCCCCAAAGATTTGTAATTTTGCGTTTGCTACAACCAAAATATCAAATCTATGGGCAAAGGTACAAATTTCTCCGGACAGCCGGTATTAAGTCAGCTAATAAAATTGATGGACAGGCAAAATATTAACACTTTAGCGTCAAAAACGGGCTCAGACCGCTACGTAAAGTACCTCGACGGGTACTCTCATCTCGTTGTTATGCTGTATGCTGTACTGTGTAACCTGCGTTCTTTGCGAGAGGTTTGTCTGGGTTTTGAGGCGAATGCCACCCGCATGAATCATTTCGGTCTTGACCATATGATCTGTCGCAGTACGCTGTCTGACGCCAACAGACGCCGTTCTTCATCTTTCTTTGGCCGTATATATCGTTCTCTCTTCAGAAAATATGCCCCAGTTTTATCGGACAGCCGGACAAAACATGAGACGGCAACCAAGATTTACATCATGGATTCTACGACGATAACGCTGTTCTCAGAGATTCTCAAGGGTGCTGGCCGCAATTCCGAAAATGGAAAGAAAAAGGGAGGCATCAAGGCTCACACCATCATTCAGGAGGATATTGACCTGCCTATATTTGTCGATTTTACTGCAGCTGCCACGAGTGACCATGAGCTGATGAAGAGAATATTCTCCCTGCCAGAAGGCTCGTTCATTACCTTTGATATGGGATACAACGATTATCTGATATGGAAGCAGTTGACCGAGAAAGGATACAAGTTTGTTACCCGCCAGAAGGACAATGCCCGCTTCGAAATCATCGAGAAAAGGAGCTGTCCTGAGAAGGATATCATAGCCGACCAGATCATCGAGTTATCTTCAAACAAACTCGTAGAGCGCCCCATGACTGAAGAGGAATTGAGCCACAGACGTGGGCGTCGTCCTAAATCAGGCATTGTGACAGTGCGTGAATACGTAAAAGGCAAATACCGTTGCCGCAGGATAGTCCGTCGCAGTGATGACGGTAAAGATACTGTCACATTCATTACCAACGTATTGGATCAGAGCGAGATGTCTGCAGAACAGATCTGTGAGACCTACCGCAGACGCTGGGCTATTGAGTGCCTTTTCAAGAAACTGAAGCAGAATTTTCCGCTTAAATACTTCCTTGGCGACAACGTCAACGCCATTGAAGTCCAGATATGGGTGACCATGATAGCCTATCTCCTCCTGAGAGTGATGCAGCACAAGGCAAAGTGCAAACTCGCATTCTCGAACATCGTCACGCTTGCAAGACTGACGATTGGGAACTATGTCAATTTCGTTACGTTGCTGAACTGTCCGAAACAGGCATGGGCAGAACGGCTTAGATACTGGAATTCTCTCGAAACGGCCCAGAATACGGTGCAATTGGAACTGCAATTTTCACCATAGGGGGGCTTACTTTTTGAAAAGTTGAACAGAATCGCCTGTTTACAGACATTCACAAACAAGATTTAATCAATTCCGATTTTTATCGGACAGCAATA
>Ga0310694_10000898_pt1 | contig 36569 bp, 39 predicted proteins | sample 174DNAGHGhighgp2_FD_203884 | JGI IMG/M metagenome (GOLD analysis project Ga0310694, IMG submission 203884) | Sheep rumen microbial communities from Palmerston North, Manawatu-Wanganui, New Zealand - 1742 DNA GHGhigh gp2 (v2) (version 2) | ecosystem: Host-associated > Mammals > Digestive system... | reverse complement strand
TATGAAAAAAACAATCTATACCCTTTTCGTCACGGCATTGGCCGCTTGCACGGCTGAGAGCATCCCTGAAACTCCCACCACTCCGGAATCCACAGTCCCTACCACAGAAAGAGTATCCATCAACGTCCGTCTGGCAGAACCCGCCACCAAGGCCATCATCAACGATTCCGGCTCCGGTGCCGCCTCCTTCTCGTGGGAGAATGGAGATGAGATTGGCGTTGTGGTAGGTAACAAATACTACTGCTTCACCCTCGAAGGCAAAACCGGCGAAGACACCGGCACCTTCACGGCCGAACTCCCCGGCGGTAGCACCATCGAAGACGGAGCCCAAATTGCCTATCCTTATATTGCCGATGACTACAACGAAAGCACTAACACTTTCAGTCTCACCTATCCCACGGAATACACTTCCGCTAAGGCCGGAGACTTCCGCCATCGCTGGGCCGGCAACCTTGTCAAAGACGGCAGCGGCAACTTTCAGGTAAACCTGGCACATCAAACGGCCATTCTTCGAATCTCCTACGCCAATGTCCCGGCCGATGCCACCGCCATCAAAATCACGGCCGATAAAAACATCGCCGGAAGCAGCAAAACCATCACCACCAACTTCTCCTGGCACGCCTCCACGATGGATTTCTACTTCCCCGTTCCAGCAGAAACTTACACCAGTTTCACCATTGAGCTATATAATGGAGCCGATGCCATCGACGGCACCCAAAGGACCCTTGCCAACACATCCATGCTCCTGGAAACCGGCAAAATCTACCGCACTCCCACCATCACATTAGGCCCGAAGAATATCCTGGTAGCCTACTTCTCCTTCACCAACACCACCAAAGCCATCGCAGAATCCATGGCCGATATCCTGGGGGCCGATACTTACCAAATCACCCCAACAGAGGCCTACACCAGCGACAACAGCAATTACTACGACGAGAACACCCGTGCCTATCAGGAGCAGTATGGTCCGGCTTCAGCACGTCCTGCCATCAATGCTACACTAAGCAATACCGACTATGATGTCGTTCTCCTTGGCTTCCCCATATGGTACGGCAAGGTTCCGCGTGTTGTACTCACCTTCCTTGATACCTATGATTTCACCGGTAAGGTTGTCATCCCCTTCTGCACTTCCGGTTCTTCAGGAATCTCAACTGCTCAAACCGAACTTCAAAGTACTTACAGTACCATTAAGTGGAAGACTGGTGCTCGCCTGAATGGTTATACCACAGAGCAGTTAAAGACCTGGCTCTCCGGGTTTGGGCTCAATAACGCTCCATTCAAACTTACTATTGGAGGAACCGTGTTTAATGCAGAACTGGCTAACAATGCTACAGCTCGGGCTTTTGATGCTTTGCTTCCTACTTCCCTCAGTATGACGGAACTAAACGGTAATGAGAAGTACAAGTATCTGGATACTACGTTACCTACCAACGCTTCTTGTCCCGGGACCATTCATGCTGGAGATATTCTCCTGTATGGTAACAACTGTGTGGTCGTATTCTATAAGACTTTCAATACTTCTTACAGCTATACCAAGATTGGAAAGATTACAGATCCAACTGGCTTAGAAGCGGCTGTAGGTGCTTGGGGTGTTGAGATTCAGTTTGGTCATTAGTGGAAAGCCTGGCTTCGGTCAGGCTTTTCTTTTCTACTCAAGCCATTACAAGGACAGGAAATCCTCCGGTCCAGTAGGCTCATACGCCCCATCCTTCATCTCCAATATCACGGAACCAGACTCCAAGGCCCGCACCGTGTGCCACTGACCAGCCGGAATATTCAAGGCCACCACCTGCCCATTGGGCGAAAGCTCGATGGTCTCCGTGCAAATCCGCTCCAGCTCGTCATAGAACTCCCAAACAAGCCTGCCTCTCAAACACACCACTGTTTCAGAAGTATGCTTATGCCTGTGAATTGGGAGTGGCGAACCAGGCTCAATAGCATTCAGCATCCGCTGACTCTGGTCATCCGCACTGTTGCGCAGATCCAAGTTCATCCTTAACCTTGGAGAAGCTTTCGCCTCTTCCGTGAGTTTATCTAGTAATGCTTGATTAATAACCATTCTCTAATTCTAGATATATTTTTGAGTAGATTTTCTTAAGATTTTGAGCTTAGTGACCTCAGATATTCTTCGTGTAGGTGGTAATACTTCATTTTGAACAACACGTATGCTACAGCCAACACAATACCTGCCACCACCAGATAAATCCAATGCGCCAGCACCGTATTAGGGCACAGATAGATAAATCCTAACGATATAACAAGCTGCATCATCATATAAATGAGGCTTACAGTAACATGACTCATCTTTAATTCATTCGCCATCAGCTGATACGCGTGTTTACGATGTGCCTGCCCCAGGTTCTCGTGGAGCATAATCCTGTGGAAGATTGTCAAGCTACCGTCAATTCCGTAAACAAGGAAGAAAACTATGTAGGTCACATCCTTAGTGGCAAGCATCAACCTTCCCAGTGCAAACAGGATGATGAAAGCAATACCAATGCTTCCCACATCCCCCGCAAAGCACTTCGCCTTCCCCTTAGGCCGGAAGTTGAAGATGCTGAAAACCATTATGCCGATGATGGCTATAACCAGGTACGACGGCTCAATGAAGCTTTCTGTCATCCTGAACGAAGCGAAGGATCTATTCACCAACGCAATTGGTACCAGCATCGCCAGCACATACGCCGCTGTTATCCCATTAATCCCATCCATAAAGTTGATGAAGTTCGTCGCCCCCACGCAGAAGAACAGCGCCACACCAGCAATCACCACCTGCCATAACAATGAAACCTGAAACGCGGAACCTGAAACCAAGTTAATGCTCCAGAACATCAGCAGTATGGATATGATTTACACCACCATACGAAGGCTATCCGGCAACGAGTGAATATCATCTACAAAACTGATTCCTGCAATGAGTATCAGTCCTCATAAGAAACATCATTTTCTTAAAAGCCTCAACGTAATTGTACTCTCCGTCTTGCATCTACCAAATTATACTGTCGACTCTAACTGAATCTCATTCTATGCATTACGATTCACTCTTCCTTCCTCCAACATCCTCTCATACTCTTCCTGGGCGCGACGGCGCTTGCTGCCCCACTTGGGCCAGAAGAGGTAGCGGCAGAATTGCCAGATTCCATTCAAAACACCTTTTACTGTCGCAAGCTCAAAATATCCTCAGGCCAACTAGGCTTACACCATCTAATTTATTCAGCCTTCAAAACGGCCAAAGCCTTCTCGATGTCTTCCAAACTCACAGTGCCACCCCACATGCGCTGGACATATTCCGGGGTGATGCCGGCAAGGTCCATTGAGCAGGAACGCATTTCGTTCTCAATAAAATACCGCAGACGGGCAACCAATTCTTCATTCACAGTGTAATACATCATCTTGCTGATGTATTAACGGCTGCATCAGGCCTGCTAACGGTATTCCCTTTTTTAGATTGTAATTCGCGCACCTTTATTCTCCAACTTACAGCCAAGAGTCTCTAGTTTCAGTTTACCCTTGTAGTAATCAGCTGGTTTAGCTGGCTCTGCTATCAGTACATACACGTTACCTTTCTGTCCCTCTAATCTAGCAAAAGAACGGAAGCCCCTTCTAGCCTTCTCCACAAAAGTTGAAGCAAACAATCTGACGGCAAGGTCATCGCCTTCAAGGAAGACGAATCCGGGATGTTCTCTATTGGCATTCTCAACTGCCGATCTAATGCCTTGGTCTTGGAGATATTCATACCCATTAGACACCTGATTCTGAATAGCATCAAAATTCAGTCGCACCTCAGCAAAAGGTTCTATTTTGGCCACAGTAGTTTGATTTGACCATAATTGCTCACTGTCTCGGAACTGCTCTGGAATCATTCCGCCCATTGAGGCGATGTGCGTAGGGCGCCCATTGACAAGGCAATACCAGTCAATATCATTTTCTAGAATTTGCCATTCTTCCAGATTTGCCATAATCAACCAAACATTGTATGACAGTTATCGCACCAATCGATGCTTTTCCACGTACGTGGATGAAAAGCAATTGTGAACAAGATGTCACTTAAAGAGTCGGTAAAGTCAACCGAACCATTCGCGTCAATTATATTAAGAACACCCGAAGCGGCATAGTTCTCTGCACAATGCCCTACCTTATTTGTACACTGAGGGTTTTTCTTACTTACATCATTCAACTTACCCAAGCGTGCCAGTAATGCTTTTAGAATTGTGGGGTGAAAGTCTTCTGGTGAAGAATAGTCATGATGATGGCCAATAGAACTTGACCCGCAATACTCTGCCCCTACCGAAACTGCTGGATAACGCCTTCTATTCCCTTTCCTGCCAGGGTATGAATTCAAATGCTTTCTATAATCCACCTCATCGTGCATGCGCACAATCTCAGTGAAAAGCTCGATGTATAACTCAATATTATGCGACAGTTTCATTTCTATACTTTTACTTTTGAACAGCAAATCTTCTCCGCTTTGCTGTTGATATGCTCCTCCTCCAACATCCTCTCATACTCTTCCTGACCCCTCCTGCGCCTGCTGCCCCACTGGGGCCAAAAGAGGTAGCGGAAGAATTGCCAGAGCGCATCAAAAAAACTTTCACTGTCATAAGCTCAAAATATCTTCGGGACCTAACGGCTCATACTTTCCGTCCTTCATCTCCAGCAACACCGAGCCACTCTCCAACGACCGCACCGTGTGCCATTGACCTGCCGGAATATTTATCAGGAAATTGGGACCACCTGGCGTCAGTTCGATGGCATCCGTACAAATCCGCTCTAACTCATCGTAGAACTCCTCCACAAACCTTCCACGCAAACATACTACCGTCTTTGATGTATATTTATGCCGATGAATGGGCAACGGACTCCCCGGCTCAATGGCATTCAGCATCCGCAGACTGCCGTCCTCCGGCCCGTTCCGCAGGTCCATATTCATCCGTAACCGTGGCGAGGCCTTAGCCTGGGCGGTTAATTCGTCTAATACCGCTTGTGATACTACCATAATAATGAATTGTTATATCTCTTCACCCGCATACTTCATCTTCTTCCCCAGCACCGTACAGAGTATCATCTGTATATCCTTGATGAAAGAATAATGCCTGTAGTAGTAGCAGTTCAGTCTGACCTTATCAGGATAAATCACAGTGTCGTTATACTCAACTGCAATCTCTTGCATCGGTCGCGAATCACCCGAAGCCTGCTTCTTAACCACATACTCAGAAATCATCTCATCCTCCAGCCGATACTTCAACGTCGCCGGTCCCGTAATCCCCGGTCTCAACTTCAGCACATCCCTGTCATCCCCTACCAACTTATCCGCATAACCAGGCACATCAGGCCGAGGGCCGACAAAACTCATGTTGCCGATGAGCACATCCCACAGCCCGGGCAACTCATCCAGCTTCCAGTGGCGCAGTTTTGCGCCCAGAGGCGTAATCCTAGAATCCCCTGCCACGCTCACCGTGCTGCCGTTATGCTTTACCGTCATTGTGCGGAACTTATGACAGTTAAAAAGCTTGCCGTCCTTACCCACTCTTTTCTGCACAAAAAACACTTGCGGCGGCCCCTAGAAGAACCTCCGCAAGCAAACCTTAACGGTGATAATCAATACCACTAACACACATAACAGTGCGAATATCCATTTTAAAGTAGAGCGGAACCGACCTCCCCAAGTGCTTTTGTCTTCGCCTCCGTTCGTGGTCTTCACGAAAGAAGAATCCCGACGTTCTATGTAAACTGTATCCACACGGGTCACCGATTTCTCGCGGGCGTCCCTCACCGCCGAACGGTCTCGCAGCCGGTCTCTTTCCGTCACCTGGGCCACCCGAACCGTGTCGCCCGTTTGCCCCAGTTGAACAGTAATGGTGGTCACCTCACGTAGGGTGTCGTGTATGGCGACCACCACTTGTTCACGAACGGTATCCCTTGTCTCAAGACTCTGCGCTTTAAACTCACTTGAGCGTGTCGCTGTGCGACACGTGCTGCAACTGCCTAAGCACAGGACACTCAGCCCGATAATCGCACTCACCCACCTGTTGTATCGCATGGCGTAGCTGTGCTACCTCCGTCCGAAGCTCGCCCACCTCCCGCTGCAAGGGCTCAGCGATGTAGGTGCGCCACTCCGTCACGTAATCCTTACTCAGATCCATATCCTTCTGGCGCACATCCGCCTTCAGGCTCTCAATCTCCTGCCGATGCTTCAGGCCGATGCTAACAAAAAAGGGCCGATACCCAACCCGAAGGTCAGGCATCAGCCCAATTTTACAGCTCCGACGAGGAACCAGCCGCTACGCGGACTAGTTCACATCCCCCGGATCCCCGCCCGGAGTATCACCACCGGCGCTCTTGGTGAACGTCATGCTGGCCACCTCACTGGTCACACCGTCCTTCACTGCCACAGCCTTCACAGTAGTCGTATCAGTCAGCGTGATAGACCCGTTGTAGGTTGCGCTGGCGCTGGTCGGTGTGCTGCCGTCCAGCGTGTAGTGAATTTCCGCACCACTCTCAGCCGATATGTTCACGGTACCCGTGTCAGCGAAAGTCGTGTCACCGCTGATGGTCGGCGCCGCTACAGTCACAGTCTGCTGATCACCCGAGCCAGACCCTCCAGCCGCAGGAACCGCCGCCGGCACCACACTCACTCTTCCACTCGAGCGCGGATTCAGATACACCGCACTAGCATTAATCCCGCCATAGCTGTCCGCGCTAACCTCCATAGCCTCCGCCGTCTGGTAGCCCGCCAGCAGGCTGCTGTCCACATACATAAACTGCGTGCTGCACTTCACACCGCCGGTGCCGTCCTCGCGGCTGTGCACCCACACCGCCGCACCGTCCGCAATTGCGCGGTCCATACCCAGCACGTAGCCGGTGCCCGCCGAAGCAGCGACCGAAGAGAATCCCAGCGCACTCACCACCTCCCACAGCGGAGTAGTATCGCCCGGGTTCAGCATCACCTTGAATCCGTAGATCCTGGCGCGCGGAATCCCCGTCACCGCGTCAACTGTCTGCACGCCGTAGAAGAACGTCACCTGGTCGCCCGCCTCGTAGCCGTCGTTGTAGGCTATCAGCGCGTTCGCAAAGTCCGCCACGCTGGTCTCCGCGTTAATCACCAGGCTGCCCACGTTCAGGTCGCTCACCAGCACCCCGCTGCCGTTCTTGCTCATCGCAATGCTGGGCAGCGTACCACGTGTAATCTGATACGGTGCCAGCACGCTGCCGCCGTTCAGCCTCACGCTCTTAGGCACGTATACCTTAACCACGTTGGTGTTCGCCTGGATAAACGCGTTGTAGTCGTTCATCTTGCCGTTCAGCCCCTCAAAGCCCTTCTTCAGGGTCTGGTTAAACTGACGGTAGATAGCCGCCATGTTGCCCCACTGCGTGCGGATCTGCATCTGCGCCTCCGTGCGCTGCGGCACGCTTGCCTTGGGTGCCTCATACACCACTGTTCCATACTTGGTCTGCCGATAGATCAGCTGACCCACCTTGCCACTCAGCTGAGTGGCCACTCCTGTTACCTTTGCCATAACTTTTTCTCCTTTTTACTTAAAAATGAATAACTTAATGATAACTATTAAAACTGTTAGACTTACTATAATCCAAAATATCCACTTCAAGGCCGATACGAAAGGGGAAGCTCTATTCGTTGGATTCGTGAGATTCGTGTTCGAAACCTGAACCGAATCGCGCGTAGCGATATATACGGTATCTGTTTTCTCTACGATCTTCACCTCCACATCCTTCACCCTGTCACGAACACTCGCCCGGGTTCTATCGGTAACGGTACTCACCTTTACGGTATCGCCCGTCTCATTCAGCTGCACCGTCACCGTAGTCACCTCCTTCAACGTATCCCGGAGTTCCAGCCTTACGCTGTCCCTTGCCTCCTGCTCTCTTGAATCCTGGAACGTGAAACTCGAGACCTCCTTAATCGCCGTCTGCTTCGTGCTGGCGCAGCCCGCCAAGCACAGGGCACTCACGCCTATAAGCACAGTCGTTAATCCTCTGTATCGCATCTCTCAGCTCCTTTACTTCCTGTCGGAGTTCACCAACCTCTCGCTGCAAGGGTTCAGCAATGTAGGTGCGCCACTCCTTTACATAATCCATACTTAGGTTCATATCCTTCTGCCGGTTGTCAGCCTTCAGGCCTTCCACCTCCTGGCGGTGGCGGCGGCGGTCCAACCACCAGGTGAACCAACCGCTCAGCACCCCAATCACTGCGAGCAACACGCTCGTCCACTCTATCTGTACCATACCCGTCCCTCCTATACCTTTTGATAACCGTTACTAACCTTCCTCAGCGTCTGCTTCCTGTTAGGACCAAACCGCTTCCAGCTCACGTGTACAAACGTCGGGTACACAACCATCTGATCCCACTTGCCGTTCTGCTTGATAATCTCAACCAGCCGCGCCAACTCACTCGCGTCACCGCTCATCGGAGCAATGTCCGCGGCCTCGCCATTCATGTGCTGACTCTGCGTAGCCCCGCCAACCGCCAGATTGTGCTTCGGGCAACGGTAGCCGCTGTTCACCTGTATGGGCTTGCCATACTTCTCGCGCAGAGGGTCAAGCACGTTCTCTACTAGCGCCTTTACGTTCTCAGGCACACCGCCAATCATGCCGCCGGGCGGAATGCCCATCTCTGCGTCACCCTTCTGGCACTGGTTGCACCTGCACCAGAATTCCTTTTCACTAAAATGCTTCATATTCGTTACGTTTTAAAATTTAACTTCTAGTCGTCAGCCTTCAGACCTCAGCCATCAGCCTTCGTCTTCAGCCTTACATCGGTACAATGTGCCAAAACGCAACGCCATTTCGCATACGGGCACAAAAAAAGCCCGAACATTGCTGTCCGGGCTCCTTGCCATAAATCCTTATATAAGGTGAATGCTTATTTCTTTTTTTTCTGTTCCTCCAGTTTTTTGTGGATGAACTCCAGCATACGTTTCTGGTGTTCCTCACGCGTGGTGCCAAACTCCTTGTATGCCTCTTCTGCGGATTTGCGCTCCGCATCAAATTTCTCTATTTTATCTAATAGTTTCATAATTGTCATCTCCTTAATTAAATTAAACCATGCTTCTTTGCTGACCTTATGCGCCTCATCAGCTTCTCCATCAGCCTGTACACATGCTTCATCTCCCATCCCGTATGCTCGGGCAAGTCCTTGAAGCTCCCGCAGTGCTCTATGGCACTCACAAAGATGGTCAGCTCCTCGTCGTCCTCCACCAGCCCGTACACCAGATTGTATGTGTCGTCCAGTTCCTCCTGACCATCATCATCAATCGTGTCCTCATACTGGTCGATGTCGTCCGTAAACTCAATCAGTTCCGGCTTCCTTCTGGCGAAAACATTCGTGTCATTCGGGCGATTCGTGTTCTTCTCACCGTTTTCGTTTTCGTCATCGTTTTCGTTCCACCAAGGATGCATTCGCAACCACTTCTGCGTCTGCTTCGTCACCAGGTCAGCCGCAATCTTCTCCAGCTGCTTGCCCAGTGTGAAGCGGTCCTGCCACTTCCATTCGCCCTCGATGAGCTTCACCACGGCCTCCTCCTGATAGTAGTCCAGGGCCGGCATACCCAATGCCTGTTCGCTGTGTGCGCCCCGCTGGGTCTTCCCTGCTAAGCGCCATCGTAGATAGGCGGTCACCTCGTCCAAGGCTTCCCGCCATTCCTTGTCTGAGACTCCTTCGAGCCTCTCACTGTTGTCGTACTTGATCTTCATAATCTAGTCTCATTTAAACTTTAAACTTTTCGCTCGGCTTTGCCGCTTGGCTCGTCCAAGAACTTTAAACTTTACACTGAAACAATGTGCCACTTTCGCACATTATTCCGCACGGAGACTAGACTTTTTGCGATTTTTTTAGTCCTAGTCTCCTGGTTTGAATCGTTTACCAGGTTTCTTCATAACTAAAACTCTTTAATTGTTAGATAATTACGTTTATTATTGCTTCTTCTGAAAGCGGCTGCAAAATTACAACAAATTTCCCATACCGCAACCTTTCTAAATAGATTTTAACTCTTTTTTGCTTTCAAGAGCCACTTCTTTTCCTGCTCCTGCCAGCTCTCAATCTTGGCAATCTTTGAGCGATCGTCCTCCATCTCACCAGTTGAAGCATTTTTCTTCTTCTCCATCAAATAGGCTTCCAGATGCGTCGGATTCACATACAGCAAGAACAGCAGCAGGCTTTTGGCTGTCTGAATCTTTTCCTTCTTGGTGAAGAACGAGGTCATATCCGTTAACGTATATACCGCCTCCTCTGTATGGCTTTCGCTATTCAAGGTAAGTCTGAACATGAAGTTCTTGTAGTATTCACGTTTTTCTTCATCTATCATTGCCAGCAACTCTTTCTTACGGAGCATCTTCTCAAACCCTTCATTGTAGTTGAAGCTGGCAAAAGCTTCCAAGAGTCGCCTCATAATATTACCAATGGTAGTATCCTTGTGCTCATCAGGGTCTTCTGGTTTGGTGTTGACGGCATATTCATACACCTGATCCAAAAGCTTTTTGTACTCATTGTGTTTTCTTTCGGGCGACAATGCTTTATTCTTCAGCTCAAAGAACTTCTTTTCACCCTCCAGATTACACAATTCATTTCTCATCTTAGCAAGGTCAAAAGCAGAATGCAAATCGTGGGTCATCACCAAGATACGGCTATGCTCATTACCCTCCATAATGTTACAGAACTGATAGCGCAGCAAGCTCATCACACCTACACGATTACCATAATCGAAACTCGAAACGGGGTCGTCTATAACCAATAGATATTCTCCATTGTATTTCTCCTCCGGTTTCTTCCCTTGGAACATGTTAGCAAAGAAATAGCACAATCCGAGTACATTCCTTTCACCTACACTTATTCTGTGCGGCAGCACATCCTTTCCTTCCACTTTCAGCTTATAGCATCCTTCTCCTGGCTCCAATTGTACTTTTGTGTCGCTATAGAACACATACTGCAATTGCAAGTTAATCTCATCCAATGCCAGAGCCGTATTGTTCTTCTTTGTTTTCAGGTCAGCAATTTCTGCCTCTATTGCTTTACGGCTATTGTCTTTGGCAGTCCAATCTTCCAAATTCTTATTGGCATCCTGCATGGCTTGCTGATACACAGCCAGCATTGGTGCTATTTGTTTTCGAGCCAGGTTTTTATTCTCATCCAGCACCTTCTTCTGCAGTTTGCCTAAATCTGCCACCAGCTTGTTATAGTCAACAACCAATTGCTTCATCACAGCAAGATTAGCTTTGAAATCAGCCACTGCTTTAGTATACTTTTCAGCAAACTCTGGTTTAAACCCTACAGGCACCACTTCATACAAGCGATTCTTCCTATCTTCCAGTCTTTCCTTCACCTGCTTTATCAGTTTGTTCAGTGCCGTAAGCGCCACCAACGTTTGATTACGTTCGTTCTGATGCAGATTGTTCGGGAACGTTGGAAGTGTAACCACTATCGGTTCAAACTTCGCCAACTCAACATCCAACTTCTTCTGATAATCTTCTGCCTTCTTATTGAGCAACTTTACCAAAGTGTTGCTCACATAATCTCTATCCGCTTCCGCAACCTCTCTCAGGCAGGTGGGGCAGAACGGCCATACTTCATCCACCAAACGGTTTGCATCCTTCTGTGGATGCTCTGTAAGGAAGGACAACAGGCGCTTTTCCCTGTCATTCAGTTCTGGTTTCTCAACAATCTCTTTCAACAACTTTTCCAGCTCATCCAAGTTATCTGGGCAAGGAATAGAGCAATCTGTCCAAGTAGCCGTAGCAGAACTGTCAGAGTTCATATACACGTCAAAGTCTTTCTCCAGCTTGGCCTTCAGTTCCTCAACAGTTTCTGTAGGCTCCGACATGGCCATAAAAGCTTCTACAGTTTTTGGCGTTACACTACTCTTGGTCGCGTTCTCCTTCACATCTCGGTCAATGTCAGCCCATCCTCCATCACTCTGTAAGAAACTTTTAATCTTCCAGAAGTGAAAGTTAGGTGACATGCCGTTATTCTGGTCTTTGTATTTGTCCTTCAGGTCAGCCAGAACTTGCAGTTCTGTGTTGACCTTCTCTAAGTCCTTTTCCTTTAGTTTTATTTGTTCATCCAGCCCAACCTGCTCGCCAAGCATCACAATGGTATCGAGTCCTTCTTTATCTTCCACCCTCACGTGATCTTTCACAAAGTCCTCGTCAAACACAAATATTGAGTGTTTCAGGTTCTCTGGGATTGTGTCCTTTGTAGTAATGGTATATTCGTATTTGAGACCATTCTCCTCATTTGCCTTGCGTTCTTCTTTGGTATGTGCTAGTTCACGAAAGCCTTTTGCCACATTGGTTTTTCCACTTCCGTTACGGCCATACACTACACATAGCGGCACCCCATCCTTGAAGAATTCAAGGGGCGTATCCGCATCAAAGTAACCGCCTTTAATGGTAAATTTCTTGAAGTTCTCAAACATTCATTGCTCCTTTCTTATTCTCCGTTCTTTTTCACATCCTTCGATAATTCGTTGAAAGCTGCGGCTGCACCTTGTTCCACACCTCGCTCTCCAACCAGTTTCCTCAGCAGTACCACAATGCTCCTGAACCGCTGCTCATCACTGATGATAGCTGCAAAATTGCTTATGCTGTAGTCACCCGTCTGCATCATGGTCAGCACGCGGTCAAAGGCCATTGCAAAGTCGCTCGTCATCTTCAGCCTCCTCTCTTCCGGTATCTCCGTGTCGTTCGGGAACTCTGTCTCGTTGAATATAATCTCCGAGTAGGCTTTCCGCTTCTGACGTGTGTTCACATTGGTCTTTTCCAGCAGTTTGTTGATGCTGTCCAGCACGTGTTTGGTGTTCGCAGCCGTATCCTCGTCTTCTATGATGCTGATCAGGTCTTCCGTCATCACGTCCACGTCTATCTTCATATCCAGCAGGTTCAGGTGGTTCACAAACTTGGCCGGACTGAACAGCAGCCACGACGTGGTGTTCCCGCGCATGTAGGTCTTGATATAATCTTTGCGGTAGGTATAGAAAGCCTTGTCCCACGACAGGAAGATGGGCTCCGACGTGCTCTTGTGTCCATTGCTGAACAGATACAGACCCATCACGGCATCCTTCTTGGCCGCTACGGGCGAACGGTTGTCGTTCCTGCTCAACAGGGCCGTAGTAAAGGTTTTCTCCGAATTGTTGATATCCGTCTCCGTGAAATGCGGCGTGTCCTCTATCTCTATTCCACAGTCGTCCTGTAGTATTCCCGCCAGGTAGTTGTAATTCTTCGACTCGAAATTGCCTTGCAGCATATCATCATAGCTCACCTCAAACATCACATACAGAAAATCGCTCAGCGTCTCTGTGTCTGCCTCCAACAGGCCGTTGTCCTTCAGATAGTAATAATAACTGTAGAACACATTGTCCGACAACTTCACACGCGATTTGTAATACAGGTCGTCAAACGTTATCAGTTGAACCGCCCTTTTCAGGTGGTAAGCAGCCTCATTCACATACTGATTAATGGTGGCAAGATGTATGTTGGGGTTCTGCTTCGCAATTCCTATCAGGCTCTTCACTATCAGGAACGATGGACTTCCGTTGAATGGCGGCAGCTCGTCATAGTCACACAGGGCATACAGCAACAGCTGTGTGTCTAAATACACCTTCTTCTCGCGGTGTTTCAGCCCCGTGGCAAACGATTCCGGGTTTGATACATTCGTAAAATTCTTCCCGAGGGCAATCTTCACTAATACGTCGTTCATCGCACAGATATTCAGCAGCCCTTTGAACAGTTCATCCTTCTGCTCCTCAGCGCAGCCAATGCTCCTCAGATATTTCTTAAACTCCTCGATATATTCCTCGCTACGCTGGTTGCTCGCCTCGCCGTCCTCCTCATTCATAATCTTGATGATAGAGAGACAGTTGCTCTCAAAGAACTTTTTCAGGCGTTCATACACCTCCTGTGTCTGGTCTTTCATACCGTAGCCGTCCAACAGGCTTTCAATCTCTGCCAACAGTCGCCCCACCAGCATCGAGTAGTTATCCAGTGCATGCTTGATACGCTCGTTTTCCTCTTCCTTCAGCACCACTTCTTTCTTCCCTCCGCCGTCATAATTCAGTTTGTCGGGAATCAGTCGTCCTATGATGCTTCTGATAGAGCCCTCGCTCAACGACTGTTTCGAAAAGGCCACTACCTCTTTCACCAAGGTTTCTATACTTGCCTTTCCATCTTTCTTGTACACATAGTTCAGTATGAACGACTCTATAATCCGGTTCTTGATTTTGTTCGACGTATTGCCGTAGTTGATGAAGTCATACACATAGCCCGTCTCGTTGATCTCACTCAGATCAATCCTGACCCCTGCTTTCAGTTGAGGATAGTTTTCAAGTAGAGCTTCCTGCAAATGGTTTGTAACCAATATATACATCGCCATTGTATAGCGTAGCCGCCTGTATATCTCTTCCACATCCCAATCTGGGCTGTCGTGAACGCTATTTCTGCTCAGATAAGTGTATCCCAGAATATATGCCCCGCTCGGGTCTTTGTCATATTGCCCAATGTTCGATCCCCTGATGGTATCCTTGATGGCGCTGTACGTGCCCGACACGCCGCTGTCTTGAAGCAGGAACTTCAGCATGGGGCGTTTCTGTGCAAACTCTTCTATGGTCTTCACCTTTGCCATCACCAGCACTTTCTTCAGATAAGAATCTGTAAGGTTCAGTACCACTCTCAGTGCAGTCATCGAACCCACCTCATCCACAAACGAACGCTGCAACGACTCCTGCATTTCTGCTTGCAGATTGGCCACTATGGGATATTGCAGCGGGTACGACACCACCCTGTCAAACAAGTCTGTTGCAGTCTCTATGTCTGCCGTACTCATCGCCACCTGCTGCTCTGCAAAGGTCTTTTTGCAGGCTGCCACTATCTTCTTCCTGATGTCATACCATTTATATTCCATAGTTCAGATTTATTATTTTTTTAATTCTTTCTTTTATTGCTTCTTCGCTGAGGTTTTGTGCCGCTGTTTCTTTTGCCATTTCATATAGCTCTTTGGCTATCGGTTGTAGCCTCACGCCATCCCACACGCCTTTTTCGTTCACCAGATTTGGGTACTCTTCTTCAAGTGCTTTTGCATTGATGTTATGGAATCCGAATTGCAGACCATAGCATCTGATGTAGGCGCAGTCTTCGCTTGGTTTGATGCAGAGCTCATCACATAGTTCAAGTTGGTTCTTGCTGGCGAGGTTCTTTATCAGGTAGAACACCTTGGGCTTTATATTGCCGTAGTTCACCACTTCTTTGTATTCTTTCTGTTTTACCAGTGAGTTTAAAAGATTCAGTGCAGTAAGGCGTAGAAAGAAATCCTGTTTCGTCTTTACTGGTTGTCCCGCGTAACTAATAATTTCTTTTAAATCCATGAATACTTATTATTGTTGAACATCTTCTTCCCCGCTTCAGGCACAGTTGGCTGTCGCCAACAGAGCCTTCCGCTCCCCACGCGGCAAAAGAGCCGTGTCCGTTGGCCACGGCACATTTGCTTTCTCCCTCGCTCATTCATACTGGTTTTTTCGTCTATATTGCTCGCTCATCCTGAGCAGTTCTTCAAAGGGTTTAACTCTTTCTGGTTTCAATTCCCCCGCATTGTAGAGTTTTCGGTTGTGTCTCAACCAATTCAGATACAACCCTCTCTCTTCTGGATCATACTTCGAGGGGTTGCGCTTATTCTGTTCAATAAACGTAACCACTTCATCGTATTTCTTCTTCCATATTTCGTCCTGGGTCATAGGCTCAAAATATCCGCATCGCTGAGCGGCTCATAGCTACCATTCTTCATTTCTAGAATACATGATCCGCTCTCCAAAGCTCTCACTGTATGCCACTGTCCTGCTGGGATATTTAATGCAACCACCGGCCCATTAGGACTCAGTTCAATGGTTTCCGTACACCTTCGCTCCAATTCATCATAATACTCTTCCACCAATCTACCTCTGAGACAAATAACCGTTTCAGAAGTCTTCTGGTGGCGATGTATGGGCAACGGGCTCCCCGGCTCGATGGCGTTGAGCATCCGCTGACTCTGGTCCGCGTCCGAGTTCCGCAGGTCGAAATTCATGCGAAGCCTTGGACTTGCCTTTGCCTCTTCTGTAAGCTTATCAAGTAATGCTTGCGTTATAACCATTCTCTAATTCTCAAATTCTTGATATTATTATTCGTGTGATTCGTGAAATTCGTGTTCGCAAAAACCTTGAACCTTTGAACCTTGAACCCTAGTACTTTCTAAGTACGACCTCAAACGCCTCCGCATACTCCAACTGGAACTGACTTCCACGATATGCAGCCAAGCCCGTGATATATGCCTCTGAACGAGGATGTGGATAGGGCCTCATTACACCTCGATACATTCCAAGAGCCTCAACTTTAGCACGAATACCATCTGTACCCACCTCCACATAGCAGTTAGGGGTGAACAGCTTCATCGCACTATTAATCGCCCACTCCGTACATGAAGGCACTTCCATATACCAGAACTCCTTCAGTGGCTTCACCGCAGGCTGACGTTGTGCCAGACGAATAGCCTCTTGGCACGCCATAGATGTCTGGAGATGGTCATTGTTTGTATCCGCTGGATGATGAGTAATTACAATATCCGGCTCACTCTCCCTGATGGCTGCCTCAATGTGCTGCACCAACTGGAGGTGCGGCACTGTGTTCATTTCAATATTCGGGAACTTCCCCTCATATTCCTTGTTCACTCCCAAATATCTCAGAGCCGCATGCGTATCATCATCCAGCGCCTTATCGTCCGGACGGAACGCCCGCGCCTTAGCCTCTGCACTCATGATGCAAACATCAACTGTGTCCCCGTTATGAGACCACTTGTAAATAGATGCCCCAGCACCCAGCACCTCGTCGTCCGGGTGCGCCACTACGATTAAGTACTTCATATTCTTTTCTTTAGTTTTATTCATTTATTTGTTAATCCCCGCTTCAGGCACAATTGGGCGTTGCCCAATAGAGCCTTCCGCTCCGCACAGAGACCGGCTCCTTATCAGTCGCCCGTCTCTTTTCCCCTATGCTCTCTTGTATTGTGATATTTGCAATAAAGCACCTTTCATCACCTGCAAACAAATCTTTGCAGTGTTTTCATCAGGGGAAAATCTTTCAGACATCTGCTGGTATGGGTGAATATAATTACGGAAATCCCTTAATACATGGCTAAACTTAGCCACGTCTTTCTTTAAGATCCCTAACTCATGAGCAACACTTATCAAATCATTTAATGTCCATTCGTGAAAGGCTTTCACCTTTCCATCTTTATTCTTGGGTGCTACCATTGCCTGATTGAATACTCTAGGATTTTGATTGGCCAAACTCAAAAGGATTCCTTCAAGCATACTCCCTGCCATAAAAATAACCGACAAGAATGCCCTTGCCTTAAAACAAGACTTCATTTCAGCCATCCTACCCTCCAAAACCGGTTTCAATACTTCGTCAACAGGAATCTGGCTTATATTTATCTCTTCTATCTCTACTTTCAGGAAATCAGCTTCAGAAACATCTCCTGAAACTTGAGCCTGCTCTTTGAGCTTTGTCTCAATATCAGGTCCAGAAGTCCTATGTATTTCCACGCCCGTATTCTTTACCTCAACTTTCCATCCGTCGAAAGCAAGATACTCATTAAACTCCTTCAGACATGAAACCAGCACATCCGTCTGTCCAATAAATTCAGCTGGGTTAAACACCATCTTTATGCATTGGTCTAGTTCGGGTTTACCGTTGATAGCTTTAAGCTTCTCGTCTGTATACGCCCAGCGGGATGGGAAGCCTCCATTTCCATACGGATAGCGTTCATTATACCCCAATTGGTTAAAGAATGCTACCAGCACGGGGCCTGAGCGGTATGTCGTCTTCTCGTTAATCATCTCTCGAAGACATTCCAGCGATTTCGGTGACAGTATCATATCTTCACACAATTATTCCGTGTTCTTTTCTTAAAGCCGTTATCACAAACCTCTTAAATATATCATTCACGATTAATGCCTTATCCAAAACAATCGCCCAATCATTAACATCCTCGTCAGGCAGAGTATCTGAAATGGTTTGCAAGCAGGCATCCAGACCTTTTCCCGGATTCTTTCTATAATACTTGCAGCACCTGTTTTTTAGGTTATTAATCTCACGACCAGACGAGTCACTATAGTTTTGGGCCATCTTCAAACCGTCAAATGTGTTCTTCACAATCTCAAAGTAACGGTCTGGTAAATTACCCTGCTCTATTCGGAAAGAAACCTTAGGCATCCCATTCTCTTCGCTTATGTCACAAAACAGGTATTGCTCATTAGTATCATTGTCAAGGTATGCATTCCAATATAGTCTTTGGTGGTTGGCATCAAAAACGTTCTTCAGTTTATGTCCGTTACATAATGTACAACTAGGAATCAAATTCAATGGATGAACGGCAAAAAGTTGATACTTGGATTGTGGCAGGTAGTGATCGAAAGTTGTAGCTTTCAAAGATCCGCAAATTGGGCACATATCATTCAAATAACCGTCTTCTGAAAGTACTTCCGCCCATAACTTCCCCATTGGTACACTATGAAAAGAATATAGGTCATCCATATCTTCACAGTCCTTCTTAGTACCATTCAGAGGAACCGGGACACCTTGCGGAACAATTGCCAAATCATCTGCATCGAAAGCCGTTTTGTATTTCTTTATCTCCTCTTCATTACGAAGCCTGATTTCACTACAACGCTCTTTATAGGTCAAATCAGGAGGGACAGGCTTTCCTGTCGCTTTACACTTAGCTCTCACCTCCTCTATTTTATCGTCATCTCCGCGTGATCGCTTTGATGCTATCACCCCATCAATAAAAACTAAAGGTGATACCGTCTTATGCTTCAGGTGCCTCATTCCTTCTCTTATCAATATATGTGCGAACCAGCAACTTTGCATTAAGGCTCAATTCATTGGGACCCGTTTGCAATTCTCTTACGGACGCATCGTAATCATATTCGTTTTTCTCTACAATCGCTTCAATAAACTTCTCATACCGCTTTTCATCCCTTAGATTGTCGAATACGATATCACTGAGAACAGATACGTCTTCTCCAAAACTCTCAATTCCTATACGCTTAACACTTAACTCATTTTCAAAGCGTTTAAATATCATAACATTTGGCGACACCAACTCCCTGATGACGTATGGTGAGTGAGTGGATATCAAAGCGTAGGAATCGTATTTCTCTAAAATTCTGTACAACGAGTGCATCAATGCCGTTACCGCACGTGGATGTAGATGTTGCTCCGGCTCATCCATAATGATGAGCGAATCACTACGAATCTTCGCCATTATAGCTGAAATGCTGTACAGATACATGGTTTCTCCAGAACTTGCATTCTCGCATAGTTCATTCAGTCCATCGACATTCACATCAACCTCATTATCATCACCCTCAGATATCAATTGGTTTAACTTCTCAATAGGAATAACCATGTTTACAAGTGCTTCCCAACTCGAAGCATACCTATACTGTCTATGATAGATCGCTTTAATATTCTCAGCTAATGTCTCAACCTGCTCTCTGGTCGTGAACATTTGCTCTTTCCCTTTCATCAACCCCGAATACTCATAGTTAATAAAAGGTGCTTTCCCTTGAGTGTCAATTTGGTAATGGTCAAACGGGGAGTAAGAAATCATCAATACACTGCTGAATAGCGGCCTTAAGCCAGTAAACTGCGTGTTGTCATTAGCGATGAGAGAATGGAGTATTTGCTTTATCAGTGTCGTTTTCCCCACACCATTCTCTCCTATCATACCAATGATACGCTCGTAGTTCTCTCCGTTGTATTTATAGTTGAAGTTTATCTCAATATCTTCACCAGGGTAAGGCAATTTGTAGTTATAACTGAATGCATAAGCATCATCCATATTTCTGCCATACAGATAATAACGTCCTTCCCTTCTGGCCTTTTCTGCCTCGTTCGTTCTTAAAAGCGATGTTTTAAGGATACTATCATCTTCAAATTGCTTATAAATGGACTCATAGAAAGCTACATCCCTCAATTGGCTAAGCACTTTTGGGGCTTCTCCACCTAGGACTTCCCTCATTGTGGAATAATAAGACGTCGTATTACCAAGAGAGCAATAATCATCCTCCAATGCCACAAACTCTTTGGGTAGGCAAACAGAGGTATCATCAGCACCTCTCTTCATTATTTTCACTTGCCCTATTTCCGACGCATTACCGTCTTTGACATAGTATAAACGGTATCTTGTGTAATATGAATAATCATTCCATCCAAAATCATGCGTCAGAACGAAACAATTCTTATCATCCGGCCATTTAACTTCACTCTCATAGAAATATACCACATTGTAAACATTAGATTCACATACATAGAATTTCAATGCTCCTTCTACAACCTGAGGCCTTTTTGCTTCCTCGCCTATCTTGAACGTAATCCGCCCATGTTCATTGCGTTCTTCGTACAACGACAAGTGCTCTTCTGCTAACAAGCTTTTAAGAACCTTCAGATACGTATCAAATGCCTCGTCCGAGCTGAATATGTTTGTAAGCTGCTCTGTGAATTGGGTGAACTTGCTCTCATCGTCAAAGAGATTCAATATACCAATGAACAATTTATCTTCTGGCCAGTCATCGTTCATAATAAAGTGCTTGTCTATTTCATCACCAAGCACCTTGTACCGATAGTCTTCACCTGTCGCTTTACGCTGATATACGTCCCAAATGCTTGACAACACATTCATCAAATCGTTGTCATATCGCACTTTAGGCAGCACATAACCTTTGAGTAAGTCGTATATCTTATGCTGTAATTCTTGCGTCATAACCCTGAACCCTTAATCATAAACCTTGAACCATTATTTCGGTTTTCTCTGCGGCCAAAACACATAGCTACAGAACTGCCAGATTACTTTCAAAAATGCCTTCATTGATATACGTAGTGTTACACCTCGTATCTGTCAACGGCTTCACCATTGAGGGCACGGACGATGCGAGAGCAAGCCTTGCCATCACCGTAAGGGTTCACAGCTTTGCTCATGCGCTCGTAGGCTACGGGGTCGTCCAACAGGGTGCTAACCTCAGACACAATGAGGTCGTGATTGGTTCCAACCAGATGTACAGTACCACTTTCAAGAGCCTCCGGGCGTTCGGTTGTATCTCTCATCACAAGTACCGGTTTTCCAAGACCAGGAGCCTCTTCCTGAATACCACCCGAGTCTGTAAGAACGACAGTACTCTTTTCCATCAAGTATACAAACTCCAGATACTGGAGGGGCTCGATGAAGAAGAAGTTCGGACGAGTCAAATCCTCACCAAACACCTCATGAATGGGTTTGCGAACATTCGGATTCAGGTGCATAGGATAAACGAAATCCACATCAGGATACTTTTCAGAGAGATCCTTCATGGCTGTAACCATACTGATGAAACCATCACCAAAATTCTCTCTTCTGTGGCCAGTAATGAGAACCAATTTCTTGCCACCATCCAAGCGAGTCACATCATAACCAGCATTCTTTAGCACATTAATCTGCTCGTCTGCAAGTTTCTTGTCGCTCTTCAGCTTGTCCACAACCATATGGAGGGCATCAATTACAGTATTACCTGTAACAAAGATCTTCCCATGTGCCTTCTCTTCCTGAAGGTTCTTCTGTGAAAGAGGAGTCGGAGAAAAATTGTAGGTAGCAATACGTCCCGTAATCTGACGGTTCATCTCCTCAGGCCAAGGACTGTAAATGTTGTGGGTGCGAAGTCCAGCCTCTACGTGACCAACAGGTATCTGCTGGTAGAAGGCCGCCAAAGCAGCAGCTGTACTGGTGGTGGTATCACCATGTACCAGCACTACATCAGGCTGCACTTCCTTGAGAACATCTCGCATACCTGTAAGCACTCGTGCGGTCACATCATAGAGGTCCTGCCCTTGCTTCATGATATTGAGGTCATAATCCGGAGTAACCTCAAATATCTTCAGCACCTGGTCCAGCATCTCTCTGTGCTGACCTGTCACACACACTATGGTTTTGAAATCCTGTGGATACTTCTGGAACTCTTTCACCAAAGGGCACATCTTGATGGCCTCCGGTCGTGTTCCAAACACTAACATTACTTTCTTCATTATTGTATTTCTATTACGTTTATTTCAATTCAAAATAATCTCTCCGCTTCAGGCACATTTGCGGTCAAGCCCGCAAAAGAGCCTTCCGCTCCCCACAAAGACCAGCCGCCCGCCAAGGGCGTGCGCCTCGTCTTTCTTTACGGCCCGCTACTGGTATTGATTTTTCCTCTTGTATTGTTCCATCAACGCCATCAGTTTCTCAAACTCCTTCATCCTTTCTGGCTTCAACAGCCCTTGATTCATTTGCTTGCGGGTATGTTTGATGTAATTGTACATATTACGCTCCTCTGGAGCATACTTCGAGGGGTTACGCCTGTTGGTCTCAATAAACGTCAACACCTCATTATAGCGAATACTCCAACGCTCATCTTGAGTCATTGCTTATTCCTCCCCATTGTGGCACAAAAACAAATGAGCAAAACTGCCAGAGTGCTTTGATAAATTTTTTCATATCGTCACTCTCCTCTTAATATCGCATGAAGGCCTGTTCTAAACACCCCTCCAAAGAAAACTACAGAATCTTTGGGGAAGATTGTAAAATGCCTCAGAACAAAAATAAGGTGCGACCAGAATGAGATAAACTTCCTTATCAAATATGGCTGGCTTTCTCCGGTTGTTTGCGCTCTGTTATGGCCAAAGTTACCCACCTTCAGAACATCCGCACATATTCTTTCTGCTTTTTTCTTCCATTTGGGCTTCGTGGAATAAAGAGGAATCGCTTCTGCAGGCATCCCAAGCCAATCAACAGCAAAAGCCGCAAAAGTCTTCCATTCTGTCATCAGACCGGCTTTGCGAATACGTTTTTCTAACAGCTTTATATATATTTTATCACGATAAGTCCATAACAACCGACACCAGTCACAAATCTGTCTCAGGCCAATACCTTCGAAAAAGAAATGGTGAAGGATGTGGGTAAATACAAATATTACATCCACATCTGGTGCTGGCAAGTACACAGTTGTGTCACCATTCCGCCATGATCTAACGTTTCCTCCGTAAAAAACATCATATTGTGCTTCATCTACTACTCCATCAACACGCCTTGATAAGCGACTATGTAGTGTTCCGTGTAATTCAACCTCAAACCCGCCCTTCATTTTCATTCCAAGATGTTTGAATGCTGTGTATTCCGGCTCTACTGAAAGAGCTAAGGGCACTAACACCTCTTTGGCCTTCCCATAATTGGTATTACTTAGCAATATGTCGACATCACCACTGGCTCTCCACAATGGGCGCTCATAACATTGCGCAATACCCTGACCTTTTACAAGAATCGCATATATATCCTGACAACGAAGTTGATCTATGAGTTTAGCCACAAACACATTCATGGCCACATTACGTTGTTCCAATTGCAAAGCACTTCCAACGAACGTCAGAGCCTCAGATTGAGGAATCTTCACATCTATAACGTGCTCAATACCAGCTGCCACTAAACCTACCACCGACTGCTCTTCAGCAAGCCGGTATACTTCCTTGAAATCTATTTGCCCAAATGACTCAAGCTGTATATCCTGCTCCCACAGTCCAGCTCTCACCAATGACAAGAATGCTTGTACGTTCTTATTGAATGGTGACATTCTATCTCTACTCACTTGTCCTGAAAGGCCACAAAGCTTTAAACACCAAGTACGTTTTATTACTCTTCCCAAATACCAGTTTGATACAATAATACCCACATACAACCATCCATCGAGGTATGCGGAGTACATGCTTCGCCCGCCCTTCTGCTCTTTCTTCAGCTATAACCTTAGCACTATCCAGCAACTCAACATCTTTGATGATATGAATCGTGTTGTCTACATCCTTATCTACCCAATCAACCATAGAGGCAACTGCTTTCCTTACACTTAGTACCTCAAACTGTTGTCCTCCGCCAATTAGATAGGCCCAATCAGGATATTTCAGGTAGTAACGTTTTTGAATATCACGTTTTACATCTTCCGTATATACAGGAGAGAAACGGTAGATATTCCAAACCTTACAAATACCCTTCAAACGTCCTTCTGCCATTGCCTTGCTCTTGCCATAGTTGGAGATAGGATTCAGTTCAGTTTCTGGCGTGATTAAACCCTTTACCATACCAATGGCATCAACGGTACTGATAAACAGGACTGGAACGCTATTCTTAGCACAGGCTTCAAACACATTCTCTGCACAATCAACATTTATCTTCTTAAATGTTTCCCAAGAGGTGTCCGCAACACCTTTGGTGTGTGCAAGGGCAGCCAGGTGAATGCAACGGTCTATTTTGTTCTCCTCGAACACCTGCATCACATCATCCTTGGATGATAGATCAAGGACAACAGGAGTTAGTCCTTCAAGTTCTTCTTTAGGCTTCACACGGTCAACACCTATAACGGTATGGCCGTTCTTAATCAAACCTTTTACAACATAGCTGCCAATCATTCCGGCAGAACCAGTAACAAGTATATTCATATTACTATTGATTCATTGTTTTATTGGCTTCTCCAACCAGCTCATCCAATATCCAAGTCGCCTCTTTACCAACGAGAGCGTAACATATACAAATGACAGTATAGACAATCATCTTTAGGTCATACCCTATACCTGCTTTCTGAACGTATGTATATTCCAATTCGCGACGAGTAGGATACACCTTCTCCATATACTCCTTCTCGTCGGTAATCTGATCACCATAAATATAGTCATACAATGCAGCTGGACCACTCAAACCCACAGGAACCTTAGCAGCTTCATTCCACTTTCCGTAACGGAACATATCAAACTGATCCTCTGCTACAGGTCTAGGGCCTACTATTGACATGGTCCCATTCAAGATGTTAATCAACTGTGGCAACTCGTCTATCTTTGCCTTACGGATAAAGTGACCAAATGGGAATATCCTGTCTTCATCAGGTCTTAGACTTGCTTCTGAGCCCTTCTTGGGCGCTTTCAGCACTTTCATTGACCTGAATTTGTACATCTTGAAAGGTTTATTCCCCTTTCCTATGCGATTAGCCTTATAGAAAATAGGGCCCCAATCACTAACTAATATCCCGATAATGGTCAACAGAAATATTGGCGAAAGGGCAACAATCGCTATAAATGCACATATAAAATCAAAACACCTCTTAATGATTGAATACATTTATTATTTGTTCTTCGTTAATACTACTTCTCCATTTTTCTCAAAAAACACTCCACCGTATTCTGCATCAGGCAAGCTATTGTCATAGGTCCAACACCACCGGGAACTGGAGTAATAGCAGAAGCTTTGGGTGCCACAGATTCAAAATCCACATCACCACAGAGTTTACCTGTTTCAGGATCTCTATCCATACCCACATCAATCACAACAACGCCATCAGATACCATATCTCCAGTCACCATCTTAGCTTTACCTGCAGCAACAACAAGTATCTCTGCCTGACGAGTTACAGAAGGCATATCAACCGTTCTGGTATGACACTGAGTAACTGTCGCATTTGCATCCAACAGCATCTTAGCAACTGGTAAACCAACAATATTGCTTCTGCCAATAACAACAGCCCGTTTGCCTTTGGGATCAATGCCCATCTCTTTTAACAAGTACATGATACCCTTGGGGGTACAAGGCTCCATATGAGGAGTTTTCTGCCAAAGGCCAGCTACATTCAAGGGATGGAAGCCATCTACATCCTTCTCCTTTGAGATAGTTTCTATAACCTTAGCTTCACTAATATGCTTTGGTAATGGCAACTGAACCAGCACTCCATCTACAGTATCATCTGCATTCAGTTCTTTAATAAGATTAAGCAGTTCTTCTTCAGTAATATTTTCGTCTTTTACAATAGTCGTATTTTTCATGCCACAAGCTTCGCAGGCTTTGGCTTTATTACGCACATACACTACACTGGCAGGATCTTCACCTACACGTACCACCACCAGATGTGGTACTCTACCATATTTTTCAGGGAATGTAGCAACCTGCTCTGCTAATTTTGCCTTCAGGGATGCGGAAATCTGCTTTCCATCAATAATAGTCATACTCAAATAATAACTAAACCAATTTTTTACCTCTCTTTCTGAAATCTTTAGCCTGCTCTACAGTGGGCCAAGTAAAATAACTACCATTCTTTGTATCATTGGGACGTGTTTCAAGAGTCCCATCTGCAATCTTCTGGATGGTCTGAACAATCAGCTCACCACCTAGTTCTTTGGTCTTGCGCATCAGTTGGAACATTGTCTTGCAGTCAGAAATATCCACACTTCCTTGCAGACAAATATCACCATCATCGATGGCGGCACTCATATAATGAACCGTTGCGCCACCTAACTTTTCATCATTATACAAATACCAGAACGAAGGCATACAACCTCTATAGTTTGGCAGTAACGCCCCATGTACATTGATGATTCCATGCTTGGGAACACCTAACAACTCTGGCTTTATAATTTGTGGAGCAGAATAGGAAATAATAAGATCTGGGGCTAGTTCCCGAACATGGTCTACATACTCTTTAGAATTCAAGTTTTTCACCTCACGATAATCAGCACCTATTACCTTTGCTGCATGCGCAATATTGCATTTGCCGCCATACAATTTATAGCCGGAGATACTATCCATTACGCCTTGCACTTTGCGCCAGGTTGTCTTGAATCCCATCTTGGCACACTGCCAGAAACCAAACCATTTCAGCATATCCGATAGTTTATTATCAAGCGAGTGTTTCGCTTTATTATTCACTACCTCAACGATATCGCATACTTTAGCAGCCTTCAGAATGTTAGTTGGGATAAAGAATGTATCTTGCTGTGTAATTACAATGACCTTTAACTTTTCCATATTTACTTTTGTTTAGATAGTTTTGCCCTTTGCTTTTCTTCCCAATACATTTTGGGTACTGAAAGGACGTAGTTTCCCATTCGTCTAATTTGCTTCTTGGGCTCTTTGAATATTCTCTCCAACCATATCAGTCGAATTCCACCTATTTCTCTTTTATTGTTATGAAGGTCGCCTGTGTAGAAGTTGAAAGCCGCACCAATACCAAAGAATACCCCTTGGTTTACATAAGGAAAGATGTTGGAAATAAAAGTCTCCTGCTTAGGAGCACCTAAACTCACCCATACAATGTCTGGCTTTATTTCGTTTATTTGCTTCGCAAGCCCCTCATAATCGAACTGTTCCACGGGCACAAAAGGAACGTCCAAGTGACGCAAATCCACATCTATTCCTTTTTCTTTTACAAAGGCTTTAATCTGTTCCACTTTAGCGAGAGTATTACCCACTAGAAGGTGCTTATATGGACGCTCGATATAGTACTCAAAGATTTCAGGGCCATTGTATGCGTGATAATCAGTACCGTAGATCTTATTCACCAGCTTTGCAATGGAACTACCGTCACAAGTATTGATGGTTGCATTCTTGATAATCTCGCGATACTTTAAGTCCTTCTGAGCTATTGTGATTACATTTGCATCCACAACACAGACGTAGGCTTTCTTCTTATCTTTGATATGCTTCTCTATCGTGTCCCTCAACACCTGAGGACTGAATTCTATATGTATGTTAAAAACCTCCATACGTTTCTAATATATGATTGTAATAATTCTCTTTAGCTGACTTTACTTCATCTCCTATTCTAAGGGCCAACTAGTTGCTAATCTCTAAAAGTGCAAACTCATATTTATTACTTATTCGCCTCGATATCCAATGTAAAGAAATGGCCGAAGGATTACTAAATTTAATGAGGAATCTATTATATTACTAAAGAATTATAATAATTTATTTTGCTAACACGTCTTTGTATATATCTATTGTTTGTTGATAAATTCTTTCGGGAGCATAATAATTTAGTGCATCATCATATGCATTCTTTATTAGCATCTCTCTGTATTGATCATCATTAAGAACCCTATTTAATGCCTTGGAGAATTTATTTACATCAATACTATCAACTAAGCAAATACATTCTTTATGAACATTAAAAAATGGCACCCCTCCTATACCATAAGCAACAACAGGTAACCTCATAAACATAGATTCCCTGATAGTATTGGGAGACACGTCATTATGCGAGGGAAATGCTAAAACCTTTGCACTCGAAGCTATCCTATATACATCTTCATGGTCATCTAAGAAACCTGTAAACGTAACACTGTCTTTTAAACCTTCTTCTTCAACAATTCCCTTTAATTTCGACAAGTACGTTTCTTCTGCTTTTCCGACAACAACAGCATTGTATGTTTTACCGCTTCTTTTCAATAATCCCAAAGAATGCAGTAAATCTTCTATACCTTTTTCCTCATTAATTCTTGCATAAAAGACTATATCGTATTTTTTTTCGGTTTTAGAAGCATCTTCCTTAGGGACCCTTGTAATAGCGGACAAAACATATTTCTTTTGTCCATTTTCAAAAGGTTCAAAACCATAATCAATACCATAGTTAGTCACATAATGCACTCTTTTATTGATATAATCTTCGTACTTGGCCCTTAAGTTATTGCTATTTTGAACAATAGCACTATCAGACTTCTTCATTAAATATGCATAGCCTTGTATCGTTAGTAAAACAGGAACCTTTTCAAGAAATGGCAATATACCAACACTATAATCCAAATTTTCAGAACCATACAAATGAATTATGTCTGGTTTTATTGCATTAATAATTGGAGGTATTCTCCTTTTAGGCGTAATAAATCTTGTTATAAGATTAGCAGTCCGTTCTGCAATCTTATGAGGTTCATTATGCTTAATAGTCATTCTAACTATTGGAAGCAATATTGCTGATAAAAGTCTGGGAGCATAGCGATAATAATGGAAAATAATACCATCTTTTTGGGAATCCACATCCGAATTGGACGCATAATTAGGTGCCACCACATGTAGTTCAATATCATTTTTCCCTTTAAAGAGATTAATTGTTTCTTGAATCCAAGGTGACAATTCCCGGAAATAATGCTTTCTCCCGACCATTTCTGCCATATCATCACTCCAATAGTGACAAAGCAGTACGACCTTCACTTTATTTTTCATTGATACAATTATAATACATTTATCATTTTTAAATACTCTGGCCATTCACCCATATCGTGCCATGAATCCTCGCTCACTGGAAAGCAACCGACTCTACCACCACGAGCTTTCACCTTCTCCATTAAATGAGTGATATGAAACATTTCTCCTTCTGGAATCTCCTCAATCAACTCTGGATTTAAGATATAAACACCCGAATTTACCATATAAGTATGATCGGGTTTTTCTTTCAAATCCACCATCAACCCATCTTCTCCTGTCTCAATTACTCCATAAGGAATCTTGAAACTCTTCACCAATGTGACTACTGTCATGTCATTGTGGTTATTCACATGATAGTCCCATACATCACGATAATCCTGCTCATTTATGCTATCACAGTTAGAAACAAAGAATGGTGTAGTAATCTTTCCTTTCAGCAGAGAAACACTACCAATAGTCCCAAGGGGTTTATCCTCCATGAAGAACTCTATGTCATACTTGTGGTCAAGCTGGCTGAGATAATACTTCATCATGTCTGCTTTATAGTTAACAGACATGTAGAACTTATGGCAACCAATACTTTCGAATTGATCCATGATTACCTCTAATATAGTCTTGTCTCCAACCGGAACCAATGGTTTAGGTATCACATTGGTAATAGGTTTAAGGCGAGTGCCTTTACCACCAGCCATTATAACCACTGGCAAATCTATTTTTTCTCTTGCTACTTCAGCATCCGACTTAAACCTTTCTTTCCAAGATATGACATCAACTAACTCACCAGATTCATTTATAATGGGCATATATTCCGCTCTGATTTTGATCATTTTTTCATTTACCGTGTCTGGGGTATCATGAACAGTAGCATAAAGCTTTTTTCTATCCAGTATATCCGATACTTCGGTTTTTAATGAATAACCAGAAATAATAGCCCTTTGAATATCCCCTAAAGTAAGAATTGATTTGAATGACGTATTGGCGTATACAAAAAGTGTTTTTGTCTTCAAGTTGTCCATCATTTTCATTGCTTCAAGAAGAGTAATAGAGGGATGTACAACTAAAGACGATATTTTTGATAGAATTCTCATGCTACAGACCTTCCGAATCGATTATTTCTTTTATTCCTTCTTCAAAAGTCATACTTGGTTTCCATCCCAACAATAGCCGGAGTCTATCATAGGAACCTCTCGTTTCATCGACCTCATTTGGGCGGTCTGAATCAGAGAAAGAAAATTCAACTTTGTTTTTTAAATGTTTATTAATTATCTGCGTTATTTCTTTTACTGAAACGCTTTCTCCAGAGCAAACATTATAAACTTCGTAACTTGATTGATCATTCGAGCAAGCTACAATTGCCCTAGCTAAATCCCTCACATTAACATAATCTCTTCTGGGAGAAGCTGCTTTTAAATGAATCTGTTTTGCTCCTGTCTTTAATTGAGAAAAGATCTCCGGTATTAATAATTTTCCTGTTTGCCCCACTCCATAGAGATTAAACGGACGCACAATAGAGATCTTAATACCAAAATCTCTATGATAACCCTCGCACAGCTTTTCACATATTACTTTTGTTTGTGCATATGGATTAAACGGGCAAACCGGATGATTCTCGTTCACCGGTAAAAATTGGGGGGCTCCATAGATGTATGAACTTATGTATACTAGATGTGCTTTATATTTCCTACATAATTCTAGGGCATTAAGTGTAGACAAGTAATTAACCCTATAAAACCTTGCAGGGTCTTCATATGAAGCAGGAACGTATACTAAGTTTGCCAAATGAATAAAACAGTCGAATTGATTGACAACATCAATTATCGACGGATCACACATGTCTAAGCCATTAGAAAGATCTATACGCATTACAGTATGGCTTTCTTCTTCTAAGAGACTACAAACATGCTTCCCTACAAAACCTTCACTTCCAGAAACTGCAAAGACCATAATTCTATTATTTTACATTTTTTGATCCAGGTTCTTACCTTTTTCTTCGTGTTCAAAGTTCGGGATAAACTCCTTGATGGCATCCACCACCTGAGCCTTGGTGAAGTCCTCTTTAGCAAAGATGCCTTCCAGCTTGACGAAGAATCTATTTACCTCAGCCATCTCATGGCGAGTAGTCTGGCAGACTACCCCGAGAGCCTTGAAACGCTGCATATCAATCTTTTCTCCAGGCACATAGAACTCTTCGTATGCTTTTTCACCGGTGGTGTCCGAACCGAAGTAAACAGTAGGATACTTGTTGTCATCCCAACCCAGAGCAGCAGCCTTGCGCTTAGCCTCATCATCAGAAGAGCAAGGATCTTTCACCAGACCATTAGCCGTAACGAACTTGTCACAGATAGAAGAGAATGTCAGCATCTGGTCCTCACCCAACTTCGGGAAGAACACTTCCCCGCCATTACCAAGAATACAAGCCAGCATACAAATCTGACCGCTCTCCTCAGGCGAAACGAAGTAACGCTTCACATCTGAAGGTGCAGCCAGCGGCTGCTTCTTTTGCAGGCGGTGAATCCAGCCGTCTGGCAATGAACCATTAGAGAAAGCCACGTTAGCAAAACGTGCGGTGGTGACCTTGAAGTACTTGTTGTACGCCATCACCAGGTCTTCCATGATACGCTTGCTGGCGCCCATGATGTTCACAGGATTAGCAGCCTTATCCGTACTTACACAGAAGAAATGCTTCGGTGGATAAACTGTCAGCAAATCCATCAGCTTCTTGGCTTTGATATCATTGTTCTCAATCAGGGCCTGCACGCTATAGCGGTCTTTCTCCGAACGCACGTGTTTATGAGCGCTGAAGTTTGCCACAATATCAAAGCCCTTCTCCTCACGGAAAATGCGCTCAAAGATGGGGTCTGCAAAGTTCAGCGTATAGCAACGGAACTCATCCGGAACATACAGACCATTGGTACTGCGCACATCGCGAACCAATTCCGCAAGACCATTTTCGTTAAGATCAACTACCACTACTGAAGCAGGCTCAAATCGCAGAACTGCCTTAATGAAACTGGAACCAATGCTTCCAGCACCACCTATCACGCAAACCTTCTTGCCCTTAATCTCAGCCGTCAGTTTGTTTTTGTTTGCATCAATGTCATTAGCAAACATACTGACAGGGCGAAATGTAATACTGTCAGATATGAATTTATTCAAATTAAACATGTTATTATATATTTAAATGTCCCAATATATTATACTCGACCACCAACTATCACTGCGGTTATTTTTGGAAGATATCTTTTCAAAAGATAAAAAACTAAAGATAAGAGAATAATAGTTGCAAATGCGCCCAGGAAATATGCTAAAAACAATGCCACTTCTGAGGTTCCAAAAACAGCACAAAACGGCCTCCACATAAACTGAGCCACATAATAATGATAAAGGTATATGAAAAATGTAACAACTACATACTGGTTATATTTATTACTATTAAATCGTTTTGAAAGACTACTTGCAACAAAAACGAGTGGTGAAAAAGATAGCAATATCGACGTATTTAGAATAAACAGATTTTCGGTTTTCATATAACAAATAATAGTTGCCACATATAATAAAAAACATAAAACTGCATATTTAGGTTTTTCAAAGAATGAGACAAAATCAATTTTATTAATTGAAAAACAAGAACCCAAGCTAAAAAAGAAATACGCTCTCGCCTTCCAAAAAGCCATAGATGTATGTGGAATCCCTAACAGCCATAAAGCACCCAGAAGCGCAGGTAAAAACCAAGAAATTTTTTTTTCTATAAGGTACACAAAAGGAGAAAGAAGAATAACTAGTATGAGATCTCGCAAAAACCAAAGCGGCGGATTAGCAGGAAGTCCAGTATCGTCTGCCCAAAACCCTTCTATAAGCTGTTTAACATGAATGGGGTTATTTTGGGCTATATTATAAGCCATTACTAAGGCTATTATTATGCCATTAGCTATCAAGTAAGGTATCAATATGCTATGAAAACGTTTTACCCATTTATTCTTGAACCATTCTATATTAAAACATTGAGGAGCATTCAAGAAAAAGAGAAAACCCGAAATTGTAAAAAAGAGCGGCACAAAAGTCTCATTCAAAAATATGTCAGAAAACAGATGTTTAAACAAGTTAAATGCATAATAATCATCTGCTGTTCCACTCCATTGTGCTCCAAACAGAAGAATAGACTGTCCTGGCCTAAACTGTACATGTATAAAAACGATACCTATACAAAGAAGACACTTAAGAAAATTTAGTGTATTTGATGATGATTTTGAGAGTGTCATTATTAAATAGATATATTCTTATTATTCAAATAAATGGCGTACTAATTCATTGGCCTTTTTATACTCTTGCGGATTCCCTATATCTATCCATGTTCCGTTAAGGGGGAACCTTATTACTCTTTTATTCTCCGCGATTAATTTTTCAATAAGATCGGTTGCATTAAAGAAAGAATCAACGGGAATTTCGTCTAGCGCAGAGCGCTTAATTAGATAGATTCCAGCATTTGCGTAATAATTGTAAGTTGGTTTCTCAATCAGTCCATGTATATTACGTCCATCCAAATCAAAGATACCGTACGGAACAGATACTGTATAAGGGACAGCTGCAACACTCATGTCTGCATCATGCTCCTTAAAATGAAGATAGAAGTCCTCATAGTTGATATTGGTGAACAAGTCACTATTCATAACAAGAACCGTATCATTGTAGAACTTCTTAACAAACTTAATAGAACCTATTGTACCTAAAAACTTTGGTTCTCTGACAGTTTGTATCTTTATTTCGCCACGGGGCTCCACAAAATGTTCCTCAAGTTGTTCTCCTAAGTAATTAACCGTGACATTAATATGTTTAACGCCATTTGCAATCAATCTGTCAATGTTATGGTCAATAATAGCTTTACCGCCAACAGGCAGCAATGGTTTGGGTGTCTTTTCTGTTAATGGGCGTAATCTTTCCCCTTTTCCTCCAGCCATCAATACAGCATCGATAGGTAATCTAGTTTTATATTTCTCTAAATCTACAACTTCTACTATATGATGCTCCTTGTCAAGAACAGGGACAAGACTCATCTTCATTTCCTTCTGCCTCTTTATCTCTTTTACATCATCTATTTCCTCAACTTTCATATAATTGAAGTTGCGGTGCATAACCTTCTCTACATTGTCATTCACAGAAGCCCCTGCTATCAATGCCCTTCGAGAATCGCCATCGGTCAGTGTCCCAACCATACGTTGATCTGTATCCAATACAAAAAGTACTAAAGGTTCTGGGGCTAAAGCATTAATTCTTTCAAGAGCCTCCAATAAAGTTATATTTTGACTGATAAAATGATTTTTCATAACACACTTTCTTTGATAATTAATTCTGCCATTTTCCAATCCAGCATAGTATCCAAGTCAACTGAATACGCTTCCGGCATTGCATATTTTTTTATTTTGGTAAAACAACCCATTCCCTTTCCTATAAGCGACTTGGGGTTTATCACATAGATAGAACCATTCTGTTGCCACACCTTAGGTGCTTCCTGCCTGCGTGCAATAGTTCCATCTCCTTTGCTTATTTGCAACAAGCCATCCTCGTTCTCTTCAAACCCGTCGTAGTAAGGATTACAAGCTGCGGGACGAACTGAAGTTACCATATCTATACTGTCATCATATAGGGCAACAGCTTCCCTAATAAAATCAACCTTACGGAAAGGCGATGTCGGCTGCAACAGCACAATGGCATCATAATGAATTCCTTTATCAGCAAAGAATTGGTAAGCATGCTGTATTACCTCGCTACTACCACAAGTGTCTGTGGCAAGCTCTGCAGGTCTCACGAATGGTACCTTTAAACCATGCTGTTCAACTACAGAAATAATTTCTGCATCATCGGTTGTCACACAAATATTCTCGTCGGAAGTAAATTGACGGGCAACATCTATACTATAATAGATAAGCGGTTTTCCGCCAAGAGGTTTAATGTTCTTATGTGGAATCCCTTTACTTCCCCCTCTTGCTGGAATTACTACCAGATATTCCATACTCAAAACAGTTTTATCGGTTCGTCAATTTCAAAATCCTTAATAGCAGGTGCTCCAATCACAGAATCCCAAAGCGAAGCACTTATGCCCTCTCCTGCTCTCTTGACAGTAAGTATATCCTCTGTCAAAATCTCACCCTTCTTGATAGGCCTCTTGGCTAGGATAGATTTCTGCACAACCTTGGCATTTTCAGCTTCACTCTTGTTCGGTCGTTTGATGCCATCACCAAGTGCGACCTCGATATTACGTATCTGCTGCACCATCAGTTTAAGTTCAGCAGGTTCCAAACTGGCCTTATGATCAGGACCTTCCATGTTCTTATCAAGCGTAAAGTGCTTCTCTATGATTTCTGCACCCATAGCTACAGCAGCCACAGGAACTTCTGTTCCCATTGTGTGATCACTATAGCCCACTTTGCACTTGAATGCTTCACGGAGGGTAATCATAGCCTTCAAATTCACCTCATTATAAGGGCAAGGATAATTGGTGGTGCAATGCAACAGAGAAACGCCATCAGCTCCAGCTTGCAGCAGTGTATCGTAAGCCAAAGCCACTTGGGCTATATTCGACATTCCCGTGCTCAAAATCACAGGTTTCTTGCAACTTCCAATCTTACGAAGATATGGGATATTAGTCACCTCGCCAGAACCCACTTTAATGAAAGGCAGCCCAAGTGAAACGAGAAATTCCAAACTTTCCTCCTCATCTGGGGTAGAAAGAAAGTCAATCCCAATCTTCTTGCAATAGTCTTGAATGGTGCGGAAATGATCATAACTCAACTCCAGTCCTTTCAACATGTCATACTGGCTTTCTTCTTTGCCCGTATTCTCTGTCTGATAAGCAGCCTGACGAGCTGATGCAGTTACGATATTTTCGGTCTTCCAAGTCTGGAACTTCACAGCATCCACGCCCGCTTCCTTGGCTGCATCACAGAGTTTCAGTGCCAGGTCAAGTTTTCCGTTATGGTTTACACCTGCTTCTGCAATGATATATACGCTCATATTTTAGTATTTATATTTCAGCAAATGATGTTTGTAATGCTCTACCTTATCAGGATTCTTTGATTCCCAATCTGCACAGATGGATTCGTATAGTTCTTGATTGAAAATCAGCTTACCAATACAGAACTGGCAGGTGTCTTTTGAGAATCTGCGTTTAAACTGATATAATGAATTCTCTTCATCACCATTGGTACCACCTCCTAGATGGAAACGCTTTATGCCACGGCTTTGCAACTCTATAGCGGCATTCCACAACATAAAGTTGTTCGGAGAAATGGCAAGTTGGCTTTTATCGCTTCCTGATAGATGGTAGTGACCGTAAGGGCCACTATACATAAAGATGGCAGCAGAGATTATCTGTCCTTCACTATTCTGAACACATCCTAAGAAACTATCCGTGATACCTCGTATCAAGTTCTCATAGTAAGCGTCATCAAAATAGTAGAACCCATCCGCAGAGAGTTTATCCATTGTGGAATCATACAGATTGATGAACTCCTTCAGA
>Ga0310694_10000897_pt1 | contig 36585 bp, 26 predicted proteins | sample 174DNAGHGhighgp2_FD_203884 | JGI IMG/M metagenome (GOLD analysis project Ga0310694, IMG submission 203884) | Sheep rumen microbial communities from Palmerston North, Manawatu-Wanganui, New Zealand - 1742 DNA GHGhigh gp2 (v2) (version 2) | ecosystem: Host-associated > Mammals > Digestive system... | reverse complement strand
GTCCTGGTCAACTGGGAAGAGATCAAAGCAAAGGAAAAAGAAGGCAAAGAAGATGCGAACCTGTATCTGCCGGACGCTTTTAACGAAGCGGTGGAGCTGATCGGGAAGGCAAGAGAGAGGAAAGGATATCCTTCGTGACAGAAGACAGAGCTTTGCAGCAGGATACGATCGCCGCGATCGCAACGGGTATGACGCAGGCCGGGATCGGCATCATCCGCATCAGCGGTGCGGAAGCGTTTGCCGTGGCGGACAGGGTATTTTGCGGTAAAAACGGCCGTAAGGTTTCGGAATATGAAAGCCACACTCTGCATCTCGGGAAGATCATCGACCGGAACGAGACGAAGGCACGGGAGATCGATCAGGTCCTTCTCTCGGTTTTCCGCACACCGCACAGCTATACCGGCGAGGATACAGTCGAGATCAACTGTCACGGCGGGCTCTTTCTCTGCCGCCGTATCCTGGATGTTGTCCTAAGGAACGGGGCCAGACTGGCGGACCCCGGAGAGTTTACAAAGCGGGCATTTTTAAACGGACGGATGGACCTGTCACAGGCGGAGGCCGTGATGGATCTCATCGCATCGAAGAATGAATTTGCCGCCGCAAACTCGATGGAGCAGCTGTCCGGCAGCGTGCGGGATGCGGTTCTTGAGCTCCGGGATGCGATCCTGCATGAGATCGCGTATATCGAAGCGGCACTCGATGATCCCGAGCACTACGATCTGACGGGATATCCGCAGGAGCTTGCGGGGAAGACACGGGACTTTACGACGAAGATCGACCGGATGCTTCGATCCTCCGAGAACGGACGGATCCGCAAGGACGGGATCCGCACGGCGATCCTCGGAAAACCGAATGCGGGAAAGTCCTCTGTATTAAATCTGCTGTCCGGACATGAAACCGCGATCGTAACCGACATCGCCGGAACGACCCGTGATGCGATCGAGGAATCGGTACGGATCGGCGACCTCCAGCTGAATCTCGTTGATACTGCCGGGATCCGGGATGCTTCGGATGTAGTGGAGCGGATCGGTGTGGAACGAGCGAGAAAGATCGCATCGGATGCGGACCTCATCCTTTTCGTTGTTGATTCTTCCGTGCCGCTGGATGAGAATGACCGCGAGATCCTGTCGTTTATCGAAAGAGAAAATAAAAAAGCCGTGATCCTCTATAACAAGAGTGATCTGACGGCTGTTGTCAGTGAAGAAGATCTCCGCTCAGAACGATCCTATCCTGTCATTCCGATCTCCGCAAAGGAAGGAAGCGGTCTTTCCGGACTGCAGAAGACCCTGACGGATGTATTCCTGCACGAAGAGACGGATCTGAATGAGGAGATCGTGATCACGAACCTGCGCCAGATCACCGAGCTTCGCTCCGCGCGGGAAAGCCTGGGCCGGGTACTTGCGGCGATCGAGGACGGTATGCCGGAAGACTTTTACACGATCGATCTGACGGATGCATACCGGCATCTTGGCTTTATCATCGGTGAGGAACTGTCGGACGATATCGCCGACCGCATCTTTTCGGAATTCTGCATGGGAAAATAGACCGGTCGGATCTATTTGGAAGTCTGCCCTTTCATCCGTGCCTTTTTCTCATACATCCGCTCATCCGCACGTTTCACCACATCCTGTACCGACAGATCTTCCCCCGGCCGGAAGGAGGAGACTCCGCAGGCGATGGAAACGTAGTCGGAGGGAAGCGGAAGCTTGTTTGTGTACGGACTCATGAGCCGTTCCAGATCTTTCTGCAGCTGCTCCTGATCTTCAAAATCACCTTCCGTCAGGATAGCGAGAAACTCATCCCCGCCGATCCGGTAGATCGGGCTGTGCTTAAACACATTACAGATGAGATGGCAGGCCCGCAGCAGGTATTCGTCACCGGCATCGTGCCCGAGAGAATCGTTGACCAGTTTCAGATTGTTCACGTCAAACATGGCGATCGCAAACTGTGAGATCTTTTCGGAATTGATCTGGGACTGGAGCATTTTCTCCTTATCTTCGTAGGCCATGCGGTTATTGACGCTCGTCAGGGCATCGCGCCGCATCAGATCCATGAGACGTTTATTGATCAGATCGAGGCTGAGCGCATGACGGAACTTGTCAAAGACGAGTCCCATGCGGCTCTGATAGGTCTGCAGGAAATGGTTTTCCACCTTTTCCATACAATCACGGAAAATGATATATCCGTAAGCTTCATCGGCTTCATGCAGCGGCAGGAAGACATAGAGGTGGTTTTTGCCCTCGGGATCGTATCCCGGGATCAGATTTTTCGACGGGAAAAGCTCCTCCCGGTTGTAGGTTCCGTCCTCCATGGAATAGAGGACTTCCATGTTTCTGCTGTATCCGCTGGTTCCCAGCTTGATGTTCGGGTCGTAGATGGACAGGCCGAAGTTCGGCTCGAGCAGGATATGGAAAGAGTCGCCCTCGTAATCATGGTTTTCCGCTAAAAGACGATGCAGGTTTCTCTTGAAATCCTGGAAAGTCAGGCAGGATAAGATCGTTGAGTCGATGAGGTTCAGCTTTCGGTTAAAGTAGGTCGTCATCGCGCGTTTGGAGAAGTTCTCGCGTCCGACCCGTCTGCGGATCTTGTCGCTGTTCCGGAACTTGAAGCAGTTGCAGCTCTCTCCGGGAATAAACTTACAGGGGACGATCAGGGAACTTCCCGGATCCGCACCTTTTGCGAGATCGATCCACAGCTGTCCCGCGGCGATACCCATCTCGGTAAAGCACTGGTCGACCGAGGCGATGGAGGGATCAAAGATCTGGCTGTCATCGATATAATCGTAACCGGTCACCAGGACATCCGACGGGACGTGATAACCGTTGTTGTTGAGAGTGATGCAGGTCTCCATGGCGAGACCGTCATTCGCGCAGATGAAAGCGTCCGGGAGTTTGCGTCCCTCGGCCAGGATCTCGTTGAGATGTCTGGTCACGGCAGCGTTTTCCCATTTGGTATAGAAAACTTCGATCAGATCTTCCGGGCTTCCGTTTTCTTCGAGATAATCCCGTACCGCCTTGAGCCGCAGCTCCGAATCCAGAGAATCCTCCGTTCCCGCAAAGAAGGTGATCGTGCGTACTCCGTGCTCCTTGCGGAGATGATCGCACATGCTTCTGGTGGCGATATAGTTATCGGAACCGACAAAGCTGATCCCTTCACTCTGTGTTCCCTGCAGGATCAGCGGGATGCCCGCTTTTTTGCATCTTCCGATGATATCGTCGACGCGGTCCTGGAAGTCCAGCCCGCTTCCGAAGATGACGGCACCGTCAAAATCGTGCAGGTCGGGAAGCTTGAAGATATTCATCTCTCCGCGTTTCATCGCCATGGTGTCGACATAGGTCGGATAGCAGAGGAAGAGGAACAGGTCGACCTGCTCTTTATCCAGGGCGTTTTGCATTCCGCGGAGAAACTGAGCCAGGATCTCGGAACACCAGCCGGTGGTAAATATCGCGATCTTTTTCTTCATAAGAAAGACTCTCCTGTTTCTGACAAAAGAAAACAGCGCATAACTGTACTCATTATAACAAGTAGTTCCACGAATTTCCATATGTTATGTAAACAAATTTATGAAATCTCCGTGCACTTAAATCGCTTGTCAAAGCGCTGTTCTTTTAGTAGAATGACGATCAGAAGGGGTCTTGAAAAGATCACAGGCGCCCGGCGCATCATCACGGCGTAAGAAGGGGGAAAAACGCATGAATGTCACGGAGATCATACGGAACAACAAAGTATATTCGGAAAAGTATGAGTACTATCGCAGTCTCGGCTACAGTGAAAAAACAAGCGAGATCCTCTCCGTTCTTGCCTACGGAAACCGTGATCTGTGCGATCTGATCTCGGATCTCGGCATGGATCACATCTTTGATAAGTTGTACGGCTTTTTGCTGGAGCGGCCGGAGAGGGATCCGGAGTCGGCGGTCCGCGAGTATTATGCGGTAAAGCAGCGCAAACGCATGGAAGAGGAAAGGAAAAATCAGCCCAAACCGGGGCTCGGGGAAAGGCTTGCCACCTCATTCGGAGGAATGTTCGGTAAAAAAGCGGTCCGGGAATCCGGCAGTATAACGAGCGTGCCGGATATGGAGGGCGGCATGATCTATGACGCCTGTGTGTCTTTAGATTCTGAGGTCAGCAGGGGTTCGGCACCCATGATGGCGGCAGCGGCACAGCCGGCGATGATGGCAGGTATGGGTATGGCGGCTATGAGTATGGCGGCAGCAGCTCCGGCAGCAGCGGCGATGCAGCCGGCCGCGGATATGCCGGCGCCGGACAATGCGTTTCATCTTGCGGAAGCGACCGCGACCGACAGCTATGAGACGATCGAAGAGAAGGATGCGATGAGCCCGCTGACGGCACCGACCTCGACTTTCCGGATGACAACCAATACGGCGTCGATGGGAGTGATCATCAACCAGATCCGTACGGGACGGCATGTCGATCTTTCCCAGGTACGGATCGAAGAACTGTTGAATTACTTTAATTACAGTTTCCCTGCACCGGAAGAGGAGCTCTTCCGGATCGACACGGAGCTGGTCCGCTCTTCGGACGAAAAGGGTCTCCTCTATATCCATGTCGGAGCAAAGCAGGAACAGAAAGAGGAACAGAACATCGTCCTTCTGCTGGATGTTTCCGGCTCAATGAGCTCCAAGAGAGTGGTCACGCAGGAGACGATCGCAACCGTGATCAGCAAACTGAAAAAAGGTGACCGCTTCAGTCTGGTGACCTACAGCAGCACAGACGAAACGATCTATGAAGGCTTTGAGATCAAGGGTGAGGGGGATAAGGAAGACCTGATGGGACGTGTCCTCGCGATCGAGATCCGGGGCTGCACAAACGGTTCTGCCGGGATCGAGACCGCGTATCAGATCGGTGCGCAGAATTACAGAGAAGGCGGAAACAATCAGGTGATCCTGATCACGGACGGGGATCTGAACTTCGGTGTCACGAAAAAGGACGGTCTGGAAAAACTGATCGAAGAAAAAAAGAAGAGCAATCTTTTCCTCTCCGTCATCGGCACCGGACTCTACAACTATAAAGATGACAAACTGGAAGTGCTCTCCAAGCACGGAAACGGTACCTACTGCGTCGTGAATGAACTTCCGGACGTAAAGGAGTCGGTCAACCGGCGCTATATCAGCCTGACCAATATTATCGCGAAGGATGTCAAAGCACAGGTGGAGTTCAATCCTGCGCATGTAAAAAGCTACCGTCTCCTCGGATATGAGAACCGCGCACTTTCCCATGAGGATTTCACAAACGATAAAGTGATCTCCGAGCCGTACGGCAGCGGCGGACACGGAGTCGCATTGTATGAGATCGAGCGAGGGAATGCGTCGGAAGGCGCGGACCTGAAATATCAGAAACCGGTGCTCACGGATTCGGATGAACTCTGTACCGTAAAAGTCCGCTACAAGGAGCCGCTGGCGGAGGAAAGCATCGAGATCTCCAAGGCCGTTACACAGGAGTGCAACGGAGGAGAAAATGCAAAGCTTGCACGTTTCCTGTACTGTATCGGTGAGAAACTGCGTGAATCGGAAAAACTCTCCGAAGCGGATGAGCGTTTTTATCTGGATATGACGGAAAACGGCGCCTATAAAGAATTACCGGGAAACAATACGGAAATACTGGAGCAGCTGGTTTCGTATCTGGCTTGAAAAAGAAAAAAGACGCGGGCGGACTTACAGTACGTTCGCGTCTTTTAAAGTACAGTAAAGATTCTCCCCTTCCATATAGGTATCAAAAGTACCGACCACCGTCACGATATCGCCTTCTTCCGGACAGTTCTCCGGGTTGTCCGGGATGAATTCGATCCCCTGCGCGCAGCAGGCGGTGGCATCCTGTATAATGCAGCAGCGGTAGACGGAGCCGGTCGTTTCGTCACGATAGACCATATAGGTTCCTTCCATCTTGACCACTTTGCCGACATAATCTTCCGGCAGATACATCATGTTATACACTTCGGAATAGACCATCGTAGACGAAAGAAGGGTCAGATCCACATCGATCCCCTCCGTTGCGGAGAGATCCGGCATTTCTTCTCCCGTATCGTTTGCAGATGAAACGGATCCGTCGGAAGAACCGGATGCGGGATCGTTTCCGACATTTGCCGTATCCGAACTGTCCCCCGAGATCCCGGGCAGAACGGTAGGTTCCGGTGTTGCAACGACAGGAGTATTTCCGCCGGACGTAGTTCCGGTGCTGCCGTTTGTCTGTGCATTGTATTCTTCCAGCCCGTTATTCAGTACATCCGTTACGGTCGGGGTATTGCTGCCGGTCCTGCCCGTTGCTGCAGTATTGCCACAGCCGGTGAGGACGGAAAATGCCAGTAATGTGCATACGATCTGTTTTTTCATTTGATCCGTATCCCTTCTGTTTGAAAGAGCGCTTTATGCAGATAAATTTTTTCGCCGGTCGCTGCGTCAGGACCGGACTTTGTCAATGACGTAGCAGATGAAAAATACCGCCGTGTCCATCGCTACGATCGTAGAGCCGACCGGTGTTCCCGCGAGGATCGAAATGATGATCCCGAAAAAGGCACAGAACACGGAAACGATCACGGAGCAGATCGTAACGGCTTTGAAGTTCCGGAAAAGCCGCATCGCGGAAAGTGCCGGAAAGATCACCAGTGCAGAGATCAGGAGTGAACCGACAAGGTTCATCGCAAGTACGATGATGACTGCGGTCACGATGGCAATGATCAGATTATACAGACCGACACGGACTCCGCTGGCCTTTGCAAAATCTTCGTCGAAAGTCACTGCAAAGATCTTGTGATAAAACAGGATATAAATGATCACGACCAGGACTGAGCAGATGATACACAGCCACACCTCGGCGGGCCGCAGCGTCAGGATCGACATGGAGCCGAAGAGCGTGGTACAGACATCACCGCTTAAGTTCGATGAAGTCGAAAAAATATTCATCAGCAGATAGCCGAAGCCGAGTGCACCGACAGAGAGCATCGCGATGGCTGCGTCCCCTTTGATCACGGTGTGCTGCCCCGTACGGAGCAAAAGGATCGCGCAGAGTATCGTAAGCGGCATGACCAGCAGCATATCGTTGCTCAGGTTTAATACCGACGCGATGGCCATTGCACCGAATGCAACATGGGAGAGTCCGTCGCCGATGAAGGAAAAACGCTTGAGTACCAACGGGACACCCAGCAGCGAAGAGCAGAGGGAGATCAGCACGCCGACGATCAGTGCATAGCGGACAAAAGGCACCTGCAGATACTGAAAGAGTTTCTCTGTCATTCTCTGCCACCTCTTTTCTTCAGGAAAAAGCGGCCTTCCTCGCTGTTTTCGTATTCCTCCCTGGTACCGAAAAAGATATCGTTTCCGATATGCAGGATATGCGTTGCATAGCGCAGTGCCGCCAGGATATCATGTGTCACGGTGATGATCGTGATCCCTTCCTTATTCAGTTTTGCGATCAGTTCATACATTTCCACGGTCACTTTCGGATCGAGTCCGCTGACCGGTTCGTCGAGGAGCAAAAGCCGCTGCGTCGCGACGAGAGCCCTCGCCAGAAGGACGCGCTGCTGCTGTCCTCCGGAAAGATCCCGGTAACAGCGCTTTTTCAGTTCCTGTATTCCGAGCCGCTCCATTTCCCTGAGTGCCCGTTGTTTTTCTTCTTTGGTGTAAAAAGGACGAAAGCCGCAATGCCCCTGATTTCCGGAGAGCACGATCTCATAGACCGATGCGGGGAAATCTTTCTGGACGATCGTCTGCTGCGGCAGATATCCGAGTTCGTTCTGTGAAAGACCTTTTTCGAAGAGGATCTGTCCGCCCAGAGGATTCTGCAGTTTCAGCAGGGTCTTCATGAGCGTGCTCTTCCCGGCCCCGTTCTCGCCGACGATACAGAGATAATCGCCGGCGTTTACGGAGAAGTTCAGGCCTTCTATGATCGGTCGGGATTCATATCCCAGGGATAAATCCCGTACTTCCAATAAAGACACTTTTATAACCTCATTTGAACCGTGTTACTTTAATGCTTCTTTCAGTACCTCGAGATTGCTTTCCATGACGCCGAGGTAGGTCTTACCGCTCTCCGCGTCCTGTGCGGTCGTAGACTGCAGGGAATCCAGGGTCAGGATCTGCGCGTCTTTCGCTGCGGAATTCTCGATGATGGTCTGTGCAATGCGTCCGTCGGAGCTTTCGATCGTCAGGACAGTGTTCAGTGAAAGCTCATCCACTTTGCCGGACAGGAACTTGATCGTCTCGAAGCTGGCTTCACTTTCTGCAGAACATCCGACGAAAGCGGCATAGTAATTTAATCCGTAGTCATCCGTCAGATAGCGGAACGGAAAGCGGTCACCGAAGAGCAGCGTGTCCCGGTTTCCTGCTGCAACGGCATCTGCATATTCCCGGTCCAGACGGTCCAGTTCCGCGCAGTAGCTGTCACAGTTGCTCTTATAGATCGCGGCGTTTGCCGGATCGATCTTTGCCAGGGCATCTTCGATGGATGCGCAGAGTACGGAAGTGTTGCGAAGGGAGAGCCAGACATGCTCGTCGTATTCGGGACCTTCCTCCTCTTCCTCGCCTTCTTCTTCCTCTTCTTCACCCTGCATGCCTTCGACCAGTTCCTCTTCCTTGACGGAGCTGCCGAGGGTATCCAGCAGGTTGATCACGATCATATCTTTATTGGTAGCTTCCGCAAGTGCATCCTCGACCCATTCATCGGACTCGCCGCCGACATAGATAAAGAGATCGCAACGGGAGATCTTCAGGATGTCCTCCGCCGTCGGCTGGTAGCTGTGAAGATCCACACCGCTGTCTAACAGGAAGCACAGATCCGCATTCGCGGGATTGTCGCCGAGTATGTTTTTTGCCCAGTCGTATTCCGGAAAGATCGTCGTGACGATGCTGATCTTTTCCGAATCCGACGCATTTACCTTATCTGCCCCGCAGGCAGTAAGAAACGATGCCGCGATCAATACGGCAAGAAAGAAACCGATTTTATTTTTCATGTTATACCTCCGATAATCGTTGAATGAAATCCTTTGCCCCGACGGTCCGGCCGGGAGCTGCTCCGTTATCGGATGCTTCAATTGTTCAGGCGCACCTTGCAGGAAACGAGGGTATCCGGAAAAGATACCCTTTCACAGGTAATAACGATCCCGGTCAGAAGTAAAAGGGCCGGCAGTACGGAAACCACGATCGGAAGACCGTCGCCGAGCTGTCGCAGTGTCTCGCGGCACTGCTGCAGGCACATGCAGATCGGGCAGTCTTTTTCATGACAGTGGTGATGATGTGTTTCAAGAGATACGAAAAGAGCCGATGCCAGAAGCGCAAGAAGAACCAGCAGGCCGAGACCCGCTGCAATGTGTTTGTTCAGTTTTCTTCCATAATAATGCATTTTGGCTTCCCTTCGCGTCCGCGTACGATTTTAGTCTTTCCCGCCCGCAATGTCAAGGAAAGAAAGGGCCGAAAATGCGCCTGCTATATCTAGTCATTCGGGTACTACATATAGTAGTTGATTTTTCAAACATAAAATAAGAAAATAGAAGAGATAATGTGTCTTTTGAAAGGCGGTTTTTTGCTATGGAAAAAATGATTGCGATCACTAACCAGAAGGGTGGCGTCGGAAAAACAACGACGGCCATCAATCTGACGGCCTGCCTGGCGGAGCTCGGAAAAAAGGTCCTGCTCATCGACGCGGACCCGCAGGGCAATGCGACCGGCGGTTTTTCGATCAATAAAGTCGAACAGGAAAAGACGATCTATGAGCTGCTTCTGGGAGAGGTGTCGATCCGGGAATGCATCCTGAAGGATGTGATGCCGAATGTCTCCGTGATCCCGTCCAATGTCAATCTTGCTGCGGCGGAGATCGAGCTCATCGGGATCGAGGATAAAGAGTTCATCCTGAAGAAAGAGATCGAATACATCAAAGATGATTTCGATTATATCATCATCGACTGCCCGCCGGCACTGAATACGCTGACGCTCAATGCGATGACGACCGCGAACTCCGTGATCGTTCCGATCCAGTGTGAGTATCTCGCGCTGGAAGGGTTAAGCGATCTGATCACGACGATCAATCTGGTCAAGGAGCGTCTGAACCCGGAACTGGATCTCGAGGGTATCGTGTTTACGATGTATGACAGCCGCACGATCCTGTCGCAGCAGGTCGTGGAAAATGTGCGCGAGCATTTCCCGGACAAGATCTACGAGACAAAGATCCCGCGGAATGTCCGGCTTTCGGAGGCGCCGAGCTTTGGTCAGCCGATCACGGTCTATGATTCAAAGTCGTCCGGAGCGGAGAGTTACCGGAAGCTGGCAGCCGAAGTAGCGGCGAAACAGACAGTATAAAATAAGAGGAATAAGGAGAGGGGAGAAACCATGAAAAAGCGGATCATTACGGCGGTACTGATGACGGCACTGCTGGCCGGCTGCGGGAAAGCGGACGAGCCGGAACGGGATCGTCATGCTTCGGAGGAGGAAGAAGAGACCGAAGAAGAAGACGAAGAGGAAGAAAGTGACGAAAAAGAAAGCGGACATGATAAGCCCGAAGCAGAGACCGGCACGGGGAAAGAAGACAGGACTGCGGCAGGTACGAGCGGTTCGCTTCAGATCAGTATAACGCAGGAGGTCTCGAGCCGGACGGATGAAAACGGGATGCTGCTTTTTCGCGGAACCTATCCGCACATCATTCTGGACACGCCGGGATATGACAGTCTTGCCGAAACCTTCGACCGGATGAATGTTTCCTATTTTAATTATGTCGAGGATACGGCAAACAACTTTGTGACCGACTGGAGCGATTACATAGACACGGACAGTTTTGCTTACGGAGAAAGTATGTCCACGGTCGATGTCTGCCGGGCAGATGATGCGGTAGTCAGTCTTCTGGATTTTGATTATACCTATCTGGGCGGGGTTCATCCGAATTACGTTTACATGAGTAACAATTTCGATCCCGCGACCGGTGACAAGCTGAGCATCAGTGATGTTTTACAGGACGGTCAGGAAACCCATCTTGCGGAACTGATCGAGGCGGATCTGCTTTCACGTTTTGAAGAGGATGTCTTCTTTTCCGATATCTCGGATGCCGTCGAAGAGGTCATGGGTATGGCGGGATTGAACTTCACCTTAGGCTATGACTCCCTGACGGTTTATTTCTCACCTTATGAGCTGGCACCCTATGCTTACGGAGGGATGGTCATTGACCTTCCTTACGCGGATTATCCGGAGCTGGTCAAAGATGAGTACAGGGAAACGACCGTGGAAGACTATATCACCAAGGTCCGTTCCGAGGATACCATCCGTCTGCGGGATGGCAGGATGATCTTCTATACGAGGAACTGGGACGGATACAACAGCATTGAATCGATCACCTTTACGGAGGACGGAAAAGAGCAGCAGTTTGATGTTTATGCATTTGCTACGGTGATGTATGTGGCTTATATCGGGGATAAGACGTACCTGTACCTGGATGATGAACGGGACAATGCCGCACATTTCCTGCAGTGCATCGATATCAGCGGTGCAAAATATGCAGAGGCGGAGGATGAGATCACGGGAGGATTTTACAGCACCCCGTACAATCCGGACTGCGTGCAGCTTTGCACCTATTCCGTGATGATGTCCACTTCCCAGGTCTGGCAGTATCGTCTGGTGACTCCCGACGGACAGATCGTACCTTTTGACGGGACCTATTATTTCATCGCGACCGATCTTGACCGCAAGCTCACGTTAAAGCAGGATCTGACGGTGGAGTACCGTGAGGAGTTTATGGGTGAATCGGAAGAGATCGATCTTGCGGCAGGGAACGAGTTATACTTCTACGCGACGGACAATGAGACCTATGTGGATTTCCTTCTGGAAGGCCGCGGCGGCTATGTACGTCTGTATGTGAATCCGGAGGAGTGGCCGCAGACCATCGACGGAACGGATATCGAAGAACTGTTTGACGGAATTCTTTTTGCCGGCTGAGACGGCGGAGCAGTGACCGAATGAAGATCGTAGTTTTGGAACGGGGCACGGTGGGTGCCGATGTAAGTGTGGATCTGCTTTCCCGCTACGGAGAGCTGATCGCCTATGAAAACACACTGCCGGAAGAGATCCCGGAGCGGGTCGCCGATGCCGACATCATTGTGGCGAATAAACGGCCGATCAACGAAAAGACAATCGGAGGTGCGGACAAGGTAAAACTGGTCTGCCAGTTTGCGACGGGCTACGATAATATCGATATCGATTACTGCAGGAAAAGAAATATTGCCGTTGTGAATGTCAGCAATTACAGCACGGATGCCGTCGTGCAGCACACCTTTGCGCTGACCTTTTATCTGCTGGAACATCTGCGTTTCTACGATGATTACGTAAAGAGCGGGGAATACAGCAGACAGAGCCGCTTCTCGTATTTCGACCGGGTCTATACGGAGCTGTCCGGCAAGACCTGGGGGATCATCGGGATGGGAAATATCGGCCGGAGTGTTGCAAAAGCAGCAGAAGCTTTCGGCTGCCGTGTGATCCGTTATTCGACGAGCGGCAGTAAAAGAGAGGAAGCCTGGGCCGAAGCGGATCTGGATACGATCCTGAAGGAGAGCGATATCCTGTCCCTGCACTGTCCGTTGAATGATCAGACGAGATATCTGATCGATGCCGCAGCGCTGAAGAAAATGAAAAAAACGGCGATCCTCATCAATGTCGCGAGGGGAGCGGTCGTAAACAACGCGGATCTTGCGGAAGCTCTGGAAGCGGGAACCATCGCGGCAGCAGGGCTTGATGTGATGGAGCAGGAACCGATCGCGGAGGAAAACCCGCTGATGCGGATCAAAGACAGTGACAGACTGATCATCACGCCGCATATGGCATGGGCGAGCCTGGAGGCACGCCGTCGAGTGGTAGAGGAAGCCGGCCTCAATATCGAGGCATTTTTGAAAGGGGAGTGCAGAAACCGTATCGTTTAGTACGCGGGAAGCAGCTGGAAAGAAAAAAGGAGAGACGGATTGAAAGATTTCTTCCGGAATAAGAACCACAGCATCCGATACTTCGTTGTAATTTTCGGGATCCTGATCAACGTCCTGTTATCCTTTTGCATGGACCGTCTCGGTCTGCCCTTATTCCTGGATACGGTCGGAACCATTGCCGTATCCGCGATCACGGGAATGTATTTCCCTTCGATCTTCACTGCGGTCTTTACCAACCTGATCTGTACGGCCTATAATCAGAACGCACTTTACTTTTCGGTGGTAAATGCACTGGTTGCGATCTATACCGTCTGGTTTGTCCGACACAAAGCGTTTCGCAGGCCCGGAAGGACACTGGTCTATTGCGTTTCGATCGCACTTCTTTCCGGTATCATCAGTACGCTGATCCAGTGGAGGATCTTCGGCGGGGCGCAACATTCGCTGATCTCCGATACCTCACAGGCAATCGCCATTTCTACCAAGCTGCCGCCTCTGGCATCATTTATCATCTCAAATACCGCACTGAACTTTCTCGATAAAGGATTTTCCACGGTCGTTGCGACAGCCATACTCCGTATTACCGCCGAAAAGAAGCTGGACGGGATCGAGAGTGGAGTCTGGATGCAGAGACCGTTATCGAATGATGAGATCCTCTCGATCAAACGCTGGACGAAAGAGCTGAAGCATTCGATCCGGATGCGGACTACCGTGACGCTGCTCGTCACGTCGGTCCTGTTGGTGCTGGTCATGGGGCAGATCGGACAGTCCCTGTATTTTAAGGATGTCAAAAAAGAGCGTACGGAAGAGGCTTGGAACGCCGTACATATGGCTGCGGAGATGATCGATCCGGAGCAGATCGACAGTTACATTAAAGAAGGCTACACGGCAAACGGTTATGTAAGGACTGCGGCGCTGCTGGACCGGATCTGGGAGAACTCGTCCAATATCCAGTATCTGTACGTCTTCCGGATTGAAGACGAAGGAACACGTTATATCTTTGACGTGGAGGCGGATCCTGCACCGGATGAGCCGCCATCCTATGCGCCCGGGGAACTCGTCGAGTTTGATGAGGGTGTTCTGGCACACCTGGAGCAGTTCAAGGCGGGAAAGGAAGTAGAGCCGATCGAAACGTCCGATGACTGGGGCTGGTTGATCTCTGTTTATTATCCGCTGAAAAATATGAACGGCAGCACGGTCTGTTATGTGGTAGCGGATGTATCCGTCGAGCATATCACGGAGTTTTTGCATGAATTCCTGTTTAAAGCGGCACTGATCCTGGCCGGCTTTTTCATCCTCGTGACGTCCTATGCACTGCGGACAACGGATATCTACACTTCCTATCCGATCAGCAGCATGGTCTTCTGCGTGGAGCAGTTTGCACGGGTAGGCGAGGATCAGAGCAAGCTGGATGAAAACGTGAAAGCCATACGGTCGCTGGACATTCATACCGGCGATGAGATCGAAAAACTGTACGATGCGATCTGCCGGATGACATTGCATCAGGCAGAGCAGATGCGGAATATCCGACGGCTTTCGGAATCGACGGCAAAGATGCAGGACGGTCTGATCATTACGATGGCGGACATGGTGGAAAACCGGGATTCCGATACCGGCGCTCATGTCCAGAAGACGGCTGCTTACGTCAAGATCATAGTCGAAGGATTAAAGCGCAAAGGCTATTATGCCGAAAAGGTCACGCCGAAGTTCATGTCGGATGTAGTGCGTTCGGCACCGCTGCATGACGTGGGAAAGATCAACATCCCGGACGGTGTTCTGAACAAGCCCGGTAAACTCAATGATGAAGAGTACGAGATCATGAAGACCCACACGACCGCGGGAAAGCATATCATCGAAAAAGCGATCAGTACGGTCAAGGGCGGAACCTACCTCAAAGAAGCGAGAAACATGGCGGCATATCATCACGAGCGCTGGGACGGAAAAGGATATCCGGAAGGACTGCACGGAGAGGTGATCCCTCTCGCGGCGAGGATCATGGCGGTGGCGGATGTATTCGATGCGCTTACTTCCCCGCGCGTTTACAAGCCGGCGTTTCCTCTGGATAAGGCGCTTGCGATCATTGATGAAGGCGCAGGAAAACAGTTTGATCCGAAGTGCGTGGAAGTTTTCATGGAGGCACTTCCGGAAGTGAAACTCATACTGAAGAAATACCATGGCTCTGCGGAATAGCAGCTAAACCCGGGAGAGAGAATCTTACATGATGAACAGAAAACAAAAAATCATAGCATGCGGTCTGACCGGTTTATTGCTGTGTTCCGGTGTTTTTTCGGCACTTCCCGTAATGGCGGCCAAGGATGTGGAAACGACAACCGGTTCGGAAGATCCGGAGACGCCGGGGAATACGGAACCGGAGGAGGATTATTCCGTACAGTTTGGCGGCGGCTACGCCGTGAACGGACAGCTGCAGGGCGTCGGCTATACGGCCACGATCTATGATGCGACGAACGGGCTTCCGACCTCGGATGCCAACTGTGTGTTAGGTACGAGAGACGGATATGTCTGGATCGGCGGATACAGCGGGATCATCCGTTATGACGGCAAAAACTTCGAACGTCTGGATTCCACGGACGGACTGACCAGCGGGCGTGCGCTTTTTGAGGATAGTCAGGGCAGGCTATGGGTCGGTACTAATGATAACGGCGCCTGTGTGATCGACGGAGAATGGACGAAGCGCTATACACAGCAGGGAGGACTGGCTGCGTCCTCCGTACGTACGATCGCGGAGGATGCCCACGGTCACATATATCTCGGGACGACCAGCGGGATTTCCTATGTGGATGAAGAAATGCAGCTTCATCGATTGAATGATGCGAGACTGAATAATGAGATCATCGTTCGTTTGGTCATGGGTCTGAACGGAACGATCTACGGAAACACCAAATCGGGCAGTGTTTTCACGATCGATGAGGAAAGGATTTCGCAGTTTTACGGAAAAGACGAGATCAGTCTGCCGGAAGTGACCACGATCTTCCCGGATCCGAATGAAGCCGGAAAAGTGTTTCTCGGTACGGAATCGGATGTAGTTTTTTACGGTGAAATGGGCGGCGACTGGAGCTCGTTCCGGAGGATCAATGTTTCTCCTGCGGAATATGTGCAGTGGATCGAATATGCCTGCGGCAGTATCTGGGTCGTGACGAATGAAGAGATCGGTTACATTGACAGATACAGCCAGTTCCATCTCACGGAGAATCTTCCGATGACCAACTCGATCGAAATGATGGGTGCGGACTATCAGGGAAATCTCTGGCTGGCTTCTTCGAGACACGGCGTCATGAAGATCGTAACGAATAACTTCCGGGATCTGACGGAACTGGCCGGATTGGAAACCGGGACTGTCAATGCGGTCTGTCATTATAACGGCTTGTTATATATCGCAACCGACACGGGACTTCTGGCGATCGATAACGAAATGAATCAGGTGGAGACCAAGCTGACGAGCTATCTGAACGGAACGCGTATCCGTTGTCTGTCGGTCGACCAAAGAGGGATGTTATGGGTCGCGACGAATACGAATGACAGGGGGCTGGTCTGTCAGTCACCGTTCGGAGAGATCAGGAATATTACGGAAAAAGAAGGACTGGTACACAATCAGGTAAGAAATATACTGGTAATGAATGACGGATCGATCGTCGCGGGAACGAACGGGGGCCTTTCCATCGTAAAAGACGGGGAAGTCGTGAAGTCCTACGGTGCGTCCGAAGAGGTGACAAATACCGTCTTTCTGACGATCGAGGAAGGAGAGAACGGTGCGATCTACGTCGGTACCGACGGAGACGGGATCTATATATTTCATAATGATGAAGTCAGAAAGATCGGACGCAGTGACGGTCTGACCAGTGACGTGATCCTGCGGATCAAGAGAGATGACGCACACGGGGTTTATTGGATCATCACTTCCAACTCCATCCAGTATTTAAAAGACGGAAAGATCGTAAGTGTGGATACTTTCCCGTACAACAATAATTTCGATTTGTTTTTCGATAACAGCGATAATATCTGGGTGCTGTCTTCCCGGGGAATCTATTGTGTCGATTCTGCATCGATGCTGGAAAACCATGTGCACGAATATCGTTTGTACACGGTTGCGAACGGATTGCCGGATGCTCCGACGGCGAATGCCTACAGCGAGATCGATATGGACGGAAACCTCTATATTGCCGAGCGTTCCGGAGTGAGTGTCGTAAATGTAAATCGTTACTTCGAACAGGAAGCTAAAGTAAAGATCGGTGTTCGCTCCGTGGTCTATAACGATACGGAGATCTTCCCTGGGGAGGACGGAAGTTACACGATCCCCGAGGAGGACGGACGTATCGTGATCACGCCTGCGATCCTGGATTATTCCATAACCAACCCGCTGGTCCGTGTTTATCTGGACGGAACGAAAGATCCCGGTATCATGACGGAACAGCTCAGTCTTACGCCGTTGGAGTATACCGGTCTGGCATACGGAACCTATACGCTTCATATCCAGATCCTGGACAAGACAACGAAAGAGGTCTATCAGGACCGGATGATCCGTATCATAAAGAAACCGCGACTGACGGAGCTGCTGCTCATACGGCTGCTGCTTCTGATGATACTGGCAGCGATCGCGGGCTTTATCGTATGGCGTGTTATGAAATCCACCGTCATCCGAAGACAGTATGTGGAGATCCGTCAGGCCAAAGAGGAAGCGGAACGTGCAAACTCAGCAAAGTCGAGATTCCTCGCAAATATGTCGCATGAGATCCGTACCCCGATCAATACGATCATGGGTATGGATGAGATGATCCTCCGTGAGGACGCGCATGATGTACCGAAGACCTATTTCCTGTCGGTGATCAACTATGCTCTCGATATCCGCAATGCATCGGAATCCCTGCTCGGTCTCATCAACGACCTGCTGGATATGTCGAAGATCGAATCCGGAAAGATGCATCTTGTCGAGCAGGAATATGACATGCAGGAAATGCTCCGTGCCATCGTTTCCATGATCCGTGTCAGGAGTACGGAAAAAGAACTGACCTTTGACGTGGTGGTGGATGAGATCCTTCCGGTCCGTCTCTACGGCGATATGGGCAAGATCAAACAGATCGTGCTGAACCTTCTTACCAATGCAGTGAAGTATACGGATGTCGGCGGTTTTGTCCTGAACGTTTCCATGGAATCGAGAACGGATGACCGGTGTGAGCTGCGCTTTTCCGTTAAGGATACCGGGATCGGTGTCAAAGAAGAGGATATGGAAAAACTCTTCACGGCGTATGAGCGGCTGGATGAAGAGAAGAACAGCGGGATCCAGGGAACCGGACTGGGGCTGGATATCTCCAGAAGATTCGCGGAGCTGATGGGCGGAACACTGACCTGCAGCAGTGTATACGGAGAAGGTTCGGAGTTTGTCCTTACCGTCACGCAGAAGATCGTGGATGCTTCGCCGGTCGGCGTTTTCGTGGAGCATGAAGATAATTCCGCAAAGGGTCCGTATGTACCGCAGTTCGTCGCACCGGATGCGGACGTACTGGTCGTTGATGATAATCCGATGAACCTGAACGTGATCCGCGGACTGCTGAAAGCGACGAAAGTATTTGTGACGACGGCAGAGAGCGGAGAAGAGTGTCTGGAAAAGATCCGGGACATGAAGTTCAATGTTGTTTTTCTCGATCACATGATGCCGGGAATGGACGGGATCGAAACGATGGAGAAGATCCGCGAGATCGATCCGGATCTTCCGGTTTATGCGCTGACCGCGAACGCGACGGCCGGTGAGGAGTTCTACACCTCCCACGGATTTAACGGATATCTGGCGAAGCCGGTGGATTCCACGCAGCTGGAAAAAACGATCATGCATCACGTGCCGGAAGAGATGATGGAAAGAGCCACGGAGGCAGATGCGGTAGAGGATCTGAAGGACCTGCCGGAGGAGCTGGCGTGGGTCCGGGAGATCGAAGGCCTTTCCGTGGACGAGGGCGTGCAGAATTCCGGAAGCATCGGAAACTATATCTTCTCGCTGAACCTTTTCCTGGATACGCTGGATGATAATGCGAGGGTTATAGAGGAGTCTTATGAGCAGGAGAATTACCGGCTCTATACGATCAAAGTCCACTCGCTGAAGAGTTCCGCGAGGATCATCGGTGCGGAAAAACTTTCCACGTTGGCGGCACAGCTTGAGGATGCCGGAAATCACGAAGATACGGAGTTTATCAAGGCAAATCATGACGCACTGATGAAAGAATATCTGGACTACAAAGAGAAACTTAAACGGCTGAAGAGCGGGGAAGAAACAAACGACGGAAAGGAGCCGGTTCCCGAAGACGAACTGAAAGATGCATACAGCGCGTTGAAAGAGATGATCCCCCAGATGGATTATGACGCGGTAGAGATGATACTCGAACAGATCCGGCAGTACAGGCTCCCGCCGGAGGATGAGAAAAAGTTCGATGAGTTGGCTAGATTACTGAAACGATTTGACTGGGATAAGATGGAGGCGCTGATCGGTTAACACGCATTAGAAGGAGCGGGTTATGGGTGAAATGAATGTAAAAGAGTTTATGGGCAGTAAAAGCAAGATGCTCATGATTGCGGAAAAAGAATCCTTTATCGTGCGTGTGCTGACAAAAAAAGCGGTGGACGCGGATGTGGACTGCATATACGCCCGCAGTTCGGTCAATGACATTAACAAACATATGGATGAGGTTTCTCTGATCACACTTTTTATGGATGACAGAGAGATCCCGTCGGCGGATGTGCTGCATTTCCTGAATGAGAAGATGACGGAAAAAGATCTGCGCATGATCCTGATCGGAGAGTCGGAGGATGTACGGAAAGTCTGTGAGCAGATCTCCGGAGATCTCATCTACAAAAGTTTCTACCGCCCGGTGGATAACGCGCAGTATGTCGAGACGATCACGGAGTATATAAGCAAACTGAAATCGGGCGCTCTCAAAAAGAGTATCCTGATCGTGGATGACGATCCCCAGTATCTGTCTCTGGTACGAGAGTGGCTGAAAGGAACCTACTCGGTAACGATGGCAAACTCCGGGATGCAGGCGATCAAGTGGCTCGGGAAAAACAAAGTGGATCTGATCCTTCTGGATCATGAGATGCCCGTGACCAGCGGACCGCAGGTGCTGGAGATGCTGCGGAGCGATACGGAGACCGCTTCAATCCCCGTCATGTTTCTGACGGGAAAGAGTGACAAGAAGAGTGTTATGGAAGTCGTGTCACTCCGCCCCGAAGGATATTTTCTGAAAACGATCAAGAAGGACGAACTGCTGGAAAAACTGATGGAATACTTCATCCTTCATAAAAAGCCTTAAAAGGAGCAACGGATGTTTGAGCTGATCAAAGCCCATCAATTGAATATCATGCTGGCGCTTACAGCGGTCTGCCTGCTGATCGCTTTTCTGTTGGTTTTCACGAAAGCACTATCCGCAAAGCGAAAGAAGATCCTGATCGCCGTAGAGCTGATCGCAGCCTGCCTGCTCTACTTTGACCGGATGGCGTATATTTACGCGGGCGATCCGAGCATAACCGGATATTTTATGGTGCGTTTTTCGAACTTTATCGTTTTCTTTATGACGTCCGGAGTCTTGCTGGGATTTAATCTGTATCTGGCGGATCTGCTGAAAGTCGAAGGGAAACTCGAACAGATCCCGCGCCGGTTGATGGTGGTTCAGATCGGCTCGCTGATCGGCATGATGCTGATCGTGATCACGCAGTTTACCGGGTGGATCTACTATGTCGATGAAGCGAATCTGTATCACCGCGGTCCTGTATTCCTGCTCGGATACGTCCTGCCGGTTGTCTGTCCTTTGATCCAGTTTTCCGTGATCTGGCAATACCGGAAGTGTTTCAGCCGCCTGATCCTTACTGCGATGATCGTGTACATCTTTGTACCCGTTACCTGCGGGATCATTCAGATCTATGCTTACGGCATCTCGATCGTGAATATGTCCATGGTGCTCGTATCGATCTTCTTTTACATCTTTACTTATCTGGATATCAACGATGAAATGGAGCGCATGCACCGCGCCGAGATGGAAGAGCTGGAAAAAGAAAAGAGAAGTATGAAAATGCTCTTTGAACAGACTGTGATCGCTTTTGTAAACGGAGCCGAAAAGAAAGACGGAGTCCATCAGGGGCACTCCGGACACGTGGCGGAGATGGCCAGAAGGATCGCAAAAGCAAGCGGAAAAAGCGAAGAAGAATGTGATGAGGTTTATTACACCGCGCTCCTTCATAATGTGGGAATGGTCGCGCTGCCGGATAATGTGCTGCTGAGACGCGACAATCCGGGATCCGAGGAAAAGAAGATCCTGCGGCAGTTGCCGGAGATCAGCAGCGAGATCCTTTCGGGGATCACGGCCTATCCCTATCTGAGTGAAGGTGCCCGCTACTGTTATGAAGAATACGACGGGAGCGGATATCCCGACGGAAAAAAGGGAGACGAGATCCCGGTCTCCTCGCGTATCGTAGCGATCGCAGAGGCGTACGAGGATCTGACGACCAAGAAAAACAACCGGGATCCTCTGCCGATGGCATTTGTCCGGGAAGAGTTCGTGAAGAATGCAGGGTCCCGTTTTGATCCGGAGCTGACGGACGTACTGGTGTACCTGATCGACGAAGACACCAACCGGGAAGCGGCAACCGAGAATACAAACTACGAGATCGAAAAAGAGATCAGCTGCGGAAGATATCGCTCGACCGTCAGCTGCGGTATTCCCGTAGAAAGAAAGATCACAAAGATCCGTTTCCGCTGCAAGCCGTCAAAGAAGAAAGAAGATGACTTCAGTGCTCCTTCGATCATCCTGTTTGATTCGTTTAACCGTCGTGTGCACAAGAACGAAAAAGAGATCGAAGCGTTCGGTTACTATGAGTATGCGGAGATCTGGTTTGACGGGCACGGAATTTCCACCGGTGTCCGCAATATGGAAGTGACAGTCAGCGGTGCCAAGGAAGAACCGGAGAACAGTGCGGAGAAAGACCGTGAGGAAAAAGACGGCAGGTGGTATGAGATCACCGCTGCCCGTGTGGAAGATCATGTAAAGATCACGATGACCGGCGGTAACGGTACGGTGACTGCTATCCTTGCGATGCCGGACTGCACCAGATCGTCCTACATCGGTATCACGGGAGAGCATTGTCAGATCACGGAGCTCGAGGCAGAGCAGACCGAGACGAAGATTCGGGAGGAAGAGATTCCGCGGATCGCTGAATCGGTAAGCTTTATCGACCGGATGGTATCGGATCTTCCGAACCTGCAGGTCGATCGTTGGAAGTCGGCCTTTACGGAAGGGATACCGGTAAGAGACGGACTGCAGATCTCATTCCATACGAGAAGCCTGCCGACTGCTTCGCTGGTATGGCATTGTCCGTATGTGATCCTGTTCCGCTCGGAGGATCAGACCGTCGGAGGAGAGGGATACCGCGAGTATGCGCAGGTGAAACTGAACGGGGAAACGGATCCGGAGAAAGAGTTTGCGGAAAATCATTTCACAATGAAAAAAAGAGAGGCTTTCCCCGGGTGGAGAGTATGGAAGGAAATGAACAAAGACGGTGTTGAGTGCAAGATCACATTCAGCAGAAAAGGAAACCGAATTGTGATGACAACGGAAAATGCGGGAATCTATATTGAGAACACGACGAGGCTTTTCGACGGTGCGGAGGAAGTATTTGTATCTCTGACCGGCGATCAGGTCGCGCTGACCGATATCCGTATCAAGTAAAATGAGAGGATATCTGTACGAAACTCATCTGCATACTTCGGAGGCAAGCGCCTGCGGCAGGGTGTCCGGCGCAGACTATATTGATTTTATGATACGCAGGGGTTTTCGGGGAATGATCGTTACCGATCATTTTTTTAACGGGAACTGCGCCGTGGATGATCTGCTTCCCTGGAAGGAACGTGTTGGAGCATACGTCAGCGGTTACCGGAAAGCACTTGCGTCGGCGGAAGGCCGCGACTTTGATGTCCTCTTCGGCGTAGAGTATAATTTCAGAGGCGACGAGTATCTTCTCTACGGAGTGGATGAGAGCTGGCTTCTGGAAAACGAAGACATCCTTACGCTTTCGCGCAGGGAAGTATACGACCGGGTCCGTCTCGCAGATGCGGTCATGATCCAGGCACATCCCTATAGGGAACGATCCTACTTAAAAGACATCAAGCTGACTCCCGGTATCTGTGACGGGATCGAGGTGTATAATGCGGCCAATCCGGATTACCAGAACGCTCTGGCTTACCGCTATGCGCAGGAGCTGGGCGTACCGATGACGGCGGGTTCTGATATCCATTTCTTTCATGAGGAGGATATGGGAGGGATGCTCCTTCCGGAGCGGATCACGGATGCAAAGGACTACGTGAGGATCCTGCGGGAAGGGAATGCAGTGCCGGTGAGGATCTCTGCGGGCGGAACGATCACAGAGGTTTCCGGGATAGAATCGCTTACCGTGCCGTCCCGGCCGCCGACACTATCTGTCCTGTCTGTTCCCGCGGAAAGTGAAGTATAAAAAAATCAGAATGGTATGAAGAAATCTATGGAGAAAAAAGAAAGAAAGATTCTGAAGAACAAAACCTATCTGTATGTGACTGAGTTCTTTGCGGGGATGTCGGTCATGGCAGTTGAACTCGGAGCAAGCCGTCTGCTGGCGCCGTATTTCAGTTCTTCACAGATCGTCTGGACGATCATCATTGGGACGATCATGATCGCGATGGCACTGGGGAATATCTACGGCGGACGTGCGGCCGACAAAAACCCGGATCCGGACCGGCTTTACGGAAGGATCGTGATCGCGGCGGTCTGGATCGCTCTGATCCCCGTCGTCGGAAAATATATCATCATGGGGATCTCCGCATTGCTGATCTTTACGGTCAGCACCAACTTTCTGATCATTGCGGCATTTGCCGCCTGTATGGTCGTATTTGTCTTTCCTCTTTTCCTGCTGGGTACAGTGACGCCTTCCCTGGTGAAGTATACCGTGGACAGCCTGAATGACAGCGGGAAAGTCGTAGGTACGCTGAATGCGGCAAATACCATAGGAAGCATCATCGGAACCTTTGTGCCGACCTTTGTCAGTATTCCGGCGGTCGGTACTTCCGTTACGTTTCTGATCTTTGCAGGCATCCTGCTTCTCATCGCCGTGATCTATTTTGTGAGCGGAAGCGTGAAGGCAGTGAAGATCCCTGTTGCGGGAGTGATCTTTCTTCTCTGCTGCATCTTCGGACACAGTAACAGCTTTGCTTTCTGGGAAAGCGATCTGACCGTGGAGGATGAGTCGATCTACAATTATCTGCAGGTTTATGAGACGAATAACAGCATCGTTCTTTCTACAAATACGCTGTTTGGGGTACAGTCCGTCTACCGGAAGGAAAAAACGCTGACGGGAATGTATTATGATTACGCGATGGCGGCGCCGTATATGGCAGGCCTGTATGAAAAAGAGGAACCGCTCCGGATCCTGATCCTCGGCATGGGCACGGGAACCTACGCAACACAGTGCAGGCGGTATTTCGGAGATGTTTCGATCGAGGGTGTGGAGATCGATGAAAAGATCACAGCGCTGGCGCGGGAATATTTTGAGCTTCCGGAAGAGATCAATGTCGTGACTTATGACGGAAGGGCCTATCTGGAAGCACTGCGTTCCATGGAGGGCGGACCGAAGGATCCGGGAAAATATGATGTGATCATGGTCGATGCCTATCAGGACATCACGATCCCCTTCCAGATGTCGACGACGGAATTCTTTTCTCTGGTGAAAGACCGGTTGAAAGAGGACGGCGTCATGGTCGTTAATATGAATATGCGTTCCGCACAGAGTGACGGGATCAATACGTATCTGGCGGATACGATCGCGCAGGTCTTCGGAGAAGTGATGACCGTCGATGTCGCGAGAAGCACGAACCGGGAGCTTTTTGCCGGAAACGGATTTGATCTGAAAGCACGCCTGGAAGCAAACACGGAGCGGGAAGAAAATGAAGAACTCCGGGATATGATGGAAGATGTCTGCGATGATCTGGAGGCGTATTCGGCGGGAGATCTCGTGATGACGGATGACCGTGCTCCGGTCGAACTTCTGGGGATGCGCGTGATCGATGAGATCATCGGAGAGGAAGTTGTCTACTATAAAGATATTTATGAACGGGAAGGACTGAACGGTCTGCTGGATCGTTTCGGATATTGATCTGAGAAAGAAGAAAGGATAACGCTATGCTTTCGAAACAGTTTATGGAAATGTGTAATGCGCCGTCGGTGATCCGTGCGCTGTCTGTCTATGCGACGGAACGCGGCAGGGAGATCGGGTACGAAAACGTATTTGATTTCAGTCTCGGAAACCCTTCGGTTCCGGCACCGCAGGCGTTTAACGATGCCATTGTACGTCTGACGCAGACAAAGACTTCCGCGCAGCTGCATGGGTATAGTCCGAATCCCGGGAATCCGGAGGTCCGTCAGACGGTTGCGGAATCCCTGAAGAAACGTTTCGGGATCGATTATCGTGCGGAACACATCTTCATGACCAGTGCGGCGGCATCCGCGATCGCGCATGCGGTACGCTGTGTGACGGAGCCGGGAGATGAAGTGCTGACCTTTGCTCCGTATTTTCCGGAATACGGTCCCTATATCAATCAGAGCGGAGCGGTACTGAAAGTCGTACCGGCGAACACGGAAGATTTCCAGATCAACTTTGATGCATTCCTCGGGATGATGAATCCGAAGGTGCAGGCAGTACTGATCAATACGCCGAACAATCCGTCCGGGATCGCATATTCATCGCAGACACTGGAAAAACTGGCGGCGATCCTTTCTGCAAAGCAGGAAGAGTACGGACATGAGATCTTTCTGATCTCGGATGAACCGTACCGGGAGATCGTTTTCGCGGGCGCGGATGCACCGTATGTTTCTTCGTTCTATGAGAATACGCTTTCCTGTTATTCGTTTTCAAAATCGCTTTCGGTTCCCGGAGAGCGCATCGGTTATGTTGCGGTGAACCCGAAGGCAAAAAATGCGGAGATGATTGTGCCGATGTGTGTGCAGATCTCCCGCGGGATCGGACACAACTGCCCTTCCTCGATCATACAGATGGCGATGGCGGAGTGTATCGACATGACCAGTGACCTGTCGGTTTACGAGAGAAACATGGATCTCATCTTTGATGAACTTAAGGCGCTCAGATTTACCGTTGTTCGTCCCGGCGGGACGTTTTATATCTTCCCCAAAGCTTTGGAAGAAGATGCAGTCGCCTTTTGTGAGAAAGCAAAAAAATATGATCTGATCTTTGTGCCGTCGGACAGCTTCGGCGTGAAAGGATATTTCCGAATGGCATACTGCATCGATACTGAAAAAGTGGAACGCGCTCTGCCGCGGATCCGGGAGTTTGTAGAAAAGGAGTATTGAAATGGAAGTATTAAAAGCGATCCTGTACGGGATCATAGAAGGGATCACGGAATGGCTGCCGGTCAGTTCCACTGCGCACCTAATCCTTCTGCATGAGTGGCTGAAGTTCGATCTGACGCCGGAGAAGGAAGAAGCATTTATGGAGCTTTTCAATGTGGTGATCCAGCTCGGTGCGATCCTGGCTTTTGTGATCATCGACTGGAAAAATCTCTGGCCCTTCGGACTTGCCGGGAAAAAGGAAAGCACGAAGAAGACAAAGAAGACAAAGAACGGAGTATCCGCAGATCCGCGCTGGAGTTTCGGCGCGCTGGCGGTGAAACAGAACTCGATCTTTCTGTGGATCAAGATCGCGATCGCCTGTATTCCCGGCTTTCTCTACGGGATCCTGCTGGACGATACGGTCGAGACGTACACGGATGCCTATAAGACGACGATCATCGGGATCATGCTGATCCTTGTTGGTCTGGTCTTTCTCCTGGTGGAGCACCGGATCAAAGTAAAAGAAAAGAAACCGAAAGTAAAACTTCTGACGGAACTCAGCTGGCAGACGGCGCTGATCATCGGACTTGCACAGGTGATCGCTGCAGCGCTTCCGGGGACGAGCCGTTCCGGTGCGACGATCATCGCAGGGCTGCTGCTCGGTCTTTCCCGTCCGGTCGCGGTACGTTTTACATTTGACCTGGCGGTGCCGACGATGGCGGGGGCGAGTCTGCTGAAACTTTTAAAATATATCAAGAACGGACTGGTCTTAAGCGGCGGAGAGCTGACGATCCTGATCGTCAGTTCCGTTACGGCCTTTTTGGTATCATTTATTGCAATTTCCCTGATGATAATCTATATTAGTAGAAACAAAGATTTCAAACCGTTTGGTATCTACCGGATCCTTCTGGGTGCAGGAGTATTGCTGTATTATCTGGTGATCGCGGGATAAGGAGAAAGAGAATGATCAATGCTGGACTGATCCTCGAAGGAGGAGGAATGCGCGGTGCCTATACCGCGGGTGTACTGGATTACTTTATGGAGCAGAAGATGCAGTTTGCCGAGTGCTACGGTGTTTCGGCAGGTTCCTGCCATCTGTGCAGTTACATGTCGAATCAGATCGGACGTGCACTTCGGATCTCTATCAATTATCTGAACGACAAAAACTATTGCAGCTATCACAGCCTGATCACGACGGGAGATCTTTTCAATGTTGAGATGTGCTACGACTTGATCCCGAACAAATTGGATCTGTATGATTATGAGGCTGCAGACCGTTATCCCGGAAAATGCTATGCAGTTGTGACCAACATCGAGACAGGAAAAGCGGAGTATCTCCGGTTAAAGGATATGCGCAAGGATATCGTCGCGGTACAGGCTTCTTCCTCGCTTCCGCTGGTATCACGGAACGTAGAGTACAACGGATCGCTCTATCTGGATGGCGGCATGGCGGATTCGATTCCCATCCGGCAGTCCATCCGTTCCGGAAATCAGAAGAATGTCGTGATCCTGACGAGACCGGTCGGATACCGGAAAAAGCCGATCTCGCAGGCGACGCTGAACATGATGAAGATCCGTTATCGCAAATATCCCCGTCTGGTCGAAGTGATGCGCAGACGTTATCAGATCTACAACCGGACGCTTGATTTTATCGAGAAGGCTGAGGCACGCGGAAAGGTATTTGTCCTGCGTCCCGAAGCGATCGTCAAGATCGAACGGATCGAAAAAGATCCGAATAAACTGAAGGTACTGTATCTGCAGGGATATCATGATGCGGCGATCAACCATGATGCGATGATGCGGTATCTGGAACAGTAAAAACGGATGAAGACATTTCGGATCGATCTCTGGGAAAAAGAGGAATACACTTACGAAGCGGCATACGGTTTTGTTCCAAACCTGCATGTATATCTTCATGAGGAAGACGGAAACGAAAGGACGTGTATGATCATCGCGCCCGGCGGCGGCTATTGTATGCTGGCGCCGCATGAAGGCGAACTGCCGGCTCTGGAATATTATCGCATGGGGATGAATGTTTTCGTCCTGACCTATACGAATGATATCACGATGAGCGTACCGCTGAAACGACAGCCGATGGAGGATATTTCCCGTGCCGTGCGTCTGGTCCGGCAGAAGGCGGAGGAGTATCGTATCGCAAAAGACCGTCTGCTGATCCTCGGATTTTCCGCGGGGGCACATGTTTGCGCGAGCCTCTGCACCCATTTTGATGACATCACGGATCCTGATACGGAGCTGGATGGGATCTCCAATCGTCCCGATGCCGCGATCCTGGCATATCCGGTGATCACGACGGGAAAATATACGCATGCATCCTCCATACAGGCACTGCTCGGGCCGGAGCCGGATGAAAAGGAGCTGGAGTACTTTTCCCTGGAGAATCAGGTGAAAGAAAACACACCGCCCTGCTTTTTATGGCAGACGCAGGAGGATGAGCTGGTACCGGTGGAGAACAGTTATCTTTTCGCTGCGGCACTTCGCGAAAAAGAGATTTCCTTAGCGCACTATGTTTTCCCGCACGGAGGACACGGACTCGGCATCGCGAGCGTGGAACAGTTTTCCGGATGGAAGGGCGGGGAATATGTCTGGGAACAGCTGAATCTTGCGCTGGAGCATGTCAAAGCGAATACTGCGGTCCGTTTGTCAGAGCAGCGTCGCGTAGAGCTGATGCAGCAGTTCTTTGAACCGAAAGAAGAAGAACCCGGCACATGGCCGGTCTTAAAGGCGGGGGATGCGAATCCCTATGCCGATATCCATACCTGGCCTGAACTGACCCGGATCTGGTTAGAAAGATTTCTCTAAAAGGAGGAAAAGATAATGTTTGTAGATTCAATCTGGTCTCTGCTTCCGCCGCTGATAGCGATCCTGCTGGCGCTGATCACGAAGGAGGTGTATTCCTCTCTGATGATCGGTATCATCGCCGGCGGTCTGCTTTACGCGCAGTTCCAGCCGGTAGCGGCGATGGAGCATGTCTTCTCCGATGGGATGATCGGGCAGCTTTCGGATCCATGGAATGTCGGGATCCTGATCTTCCTGGTCGTGCTCGGAAGCATCGTAATGCTGATGAACCGTGCGGGAGGATCGGCGGCCTTCGGACGCTGGGCATCCGAACATGTGAAAACGCGGACAGGTGCACAGCTTGCCACGATCGCGCTGGGCGTGCTCATCTTTATCGACGACTACTTCAACTGCCTGACGGTCGGGTCTGTCATGCGGCCGGTCACGGATAAGCATAAGATCTCCCGTGAAAAGCTGGCGTATCTCATCGATGCTACGGCAGCGCCCGTATGTATCATTGCTCCGATCTCTTCCTGGGCGGCAGCCGTGACAGGCTTTGTGGATGGCGCGAACGGGCTTGCACTTTTCATCCGCGCGATTCCCTATAATCTGTATGCATTTTTAACGATTGCGATGATGCTGGTCTTAAGTATCGGAAAGTTTGATTACGGTCCGATGAAACGGGCGGAGCGGCAGATGCAGAAAGAGCAGGAGCCGGATCCGACGATGAAGTCGGCGAGTATTACCGGTTCCGAGGGACAGCCGAATCCTCCGGTTTCTGCGAAAGGAAAAGTCATCCATCTCGTACTGCCGATCATCACGCTAATCGTCTGCTGCGTCATCGGAATGATCTATACCGGCGGATTCTTTTCCGGGGAAAGTTTTGTTGATGCGTTTGCGAACTCCGATGCTTCCGTCGGCCTGGTGTACGGATCCATGGCTGCTCTCTTTATCACGGTGATCTTCTACATCGCAACGAAGGTGTTGAGTTTTAAGGCTTGTATGAATGCGATCCCGGAGGGCTTTGTGAGTATGGTCCCGGCGATCCTGATCCTGGCGCTGGCGTGGACGTTAAAGAGCATGACGGATTCTCTCGGTGCGGGAAATTATGTGGCATCCCTGGTGGAGGGGATCGCAGGGAACGGAATGGTAATGTCCCTGCTTCCGGCATTTGTCTTCATGATCGGTGCGTTCCTTGCATTTGCGACCGGTACTTCGTGGGGAACCTTCGGTCTTCTGATCCCCATCGTTGTGCTGGCGTTCGGCGGGGATGTGAACAATGAACTGATGATCATCTCGATCTCGGCATGTATGGCAGGCTCCGTCTGCGGTGATCACTGCTCGCCGATCTCCGATACGACGATCATGGCATCCGCCGGTGCGAAATGCGAACACATCCGGCACGTATCCACACAGCTGCCGTATGCGATGACTGTAGCAGGTGTCTCCCTGATCGGGTATATCCTGGCGGGCTTTGTCCGCAGCTGGATCATCGCACTGCCGGTATCTCTGGTCATGATGGTCGCGGTACTTCTCGTGATCCGGAAGACGTCATCCGTGGAGAAATAAAAAGTAAGCGCAAGGGATCATTGCGCATACTGTGAACTCTGATCGGATGATTTATCCGACTGCAAAAAAGACTTTCGGCAAAATGACAAGGGATTGTCTTTTGTGCGGAAGTCTTTATCAATTACAGGATTTCCGGATCACGATATCCGGATCGGTTACGAAATGATCATAAACCGAGGAAATATCCGAGGACAAATACCAGCGGGGAATTCCAGTAGATCGTGATCTCGTTGGAGCAGTAGGAAAGCTCCGCATCGGCATGCCATTTCATGGGTGCGCGTCCCTTCATGGTTTCGGGATTCGCCTGCGTATCATTGGAAAATGCATTCGGACCGCCGGATACAAAGCCGGGGATCGGATCGTCGATCCCGTCTGCGATCGTCGGACGGTTGTGCGGGTGACGGAAAGCACGCTCGCCGTAACCGGTGACATAGGAAGTGTTGACCGCATTTCTGCCCAGGATGTAATCCAGCTGATGGTATGCGGCCTCGAGATATGTGTCGTTTCCGCTTAAGCGATGTGCCATGCAGAGGATCATCGCATTGCAGAGAACGAGCATATTGCTGCCCCAGATGAAATTGTAAGGACGCAGCGTAATCTCATAGGCATTGCTTTCGGAAAGCGCTGTAAGACGGTCTGCCTCATCCATCCAGCAGCCCTTCAGGCGTTCCAGAAGGAGCGGATGAAAAGAGTCCGGTGCGGAGATCAGAAGCGAGAGCGTACCGAAGCCTCCCACATCGGCCCAGCCGAGTGCGTTGGTATTGATGCGTAGCTCAAGGATCTGCCGGATCCGGTCCATCTGTTTCGGATCCTCCGTCAGCTGATACAGTTCAACGGCGGCCCAGAAGCGCTCATCCGCATCGCAGAGGTCCTCGTAGGAACCGGTCGTGACTTCTCTCGGGTTTTCAAACAGCATTGCCGGATTCTTCTCCAGCCATTCGCCGGAAAGCAGGGCGGCCTGTTTGCATTTTTCGGAAAAATCGGGATCGTAATCCCGGTAAACACGGGCTGCCAGCGCCGTGATCGCAGCAAAGTCAGCCGTAGCAAGGGAAGATACCGGTGTGATCACGATCTCTTCCTTATCCTCCTCCGGCATGATGAAGTCTACGAACTTTGCAGAAGTGGCTTTGTGATGTACGCCTCCGTCGGCCTCCTGCATCTGAAGCAGCCAGTCCAGCTCATAACGGCATTCGTTCAGCACGGAAGGGATCCCGTTTCCGCTCTCAGGGATATTCGTCTCAAGATCCTCATAGACGGAAGTGTTGATCAGAAATCCGTAAAGGAGATGACCGAGCGCGACGGCTCCGGCCGTGGAATATCTTCCGTAATCGCCGGCATCGTGCCAGCCGCCGATCAGCTTGCGCTTATGGGAAGCATCGCCGAGACAATAAGCATCCTGACAATGGCAGGCTTTGTGTCCGAACTTTCCCGCATATTTTTCTTCGAGATCCATACCGCAGCGCTGGAAATACAGCATACGGAGCGCATCCGTGTGCAGAAGATGATAAAGCGCCGGCGTATTGTCTGCGATCCGGAAGATGCAGCTTTTCGTGCCGTCCTCTTCCTGCAGGTAGTAATTACCGGTCTCGGTTACATCCGAAAAATCGATGACTGCGGCATCCTCGCCGCTGTTTTCATCCGGGGTGAGCTCCCCGGTGGTCCCTTCCTTTACAAGAGAGCCGTCCTCACGATACAGAAAGAATTTGCGTCCGCCCGTGATGGTGGCGTGTTTCTTTTTCCTGCTTTCGTATCCGATCTGATTGACTGCGATCATACACGTAAACCCCTGATCTACTGAATTTCTGAGTCGATAGCGCACCTTACGCGCATATCTGAAATATTTTACAATAATATACAAAGAATAGCAACAAAAAGAGGGTGATTTCTCACGATTTACCGGGAGAAAAGACATTTTTTTCGGGGGTATCCGCAAATTGACTAATAATCCGGCGTATGATAGACTAAATAAGTTGTATTTATATAAGAAATACGGGACGGAGGAACAAAGAATGATCAGATTATATGACGGCGGAGCATATCTGAAAGATGGGGTCACGATGATCCCGGAGAGCGAGGCCGCTTCTTTAAACACCTCGAAAGAAGAGGCAAAAAAGGGCACGATCGCCTATTCCATTTTGCAGGCACATAATAAATCCGGAAACGAGAAAAAACTGAACATACGTTTTGATAAACTGACGAGCCATGACATCACTTTCGTTGGGATCATCCAGACGGCGCGTGCGTCGGGCCTGAAAAAGTTCCCGATGCCCTATGTCCTGACGAACTGCCACAACTCGCTCTGCGCGGTCGGCGGTACGATCAATGAGGATGACCATGTCTTCGGCTTAAGCTGCGCGAAGCGCTACGGCGGAGTTTACGTTCCGCCTCATATGGCAGTCATCCACCAGTTTGCGCGTGAGATGCTGGCGACCGGCGGCGGAATGATCCTCGGCTCCGATTCCCATACGCGCTACGGTGCACTCGGTACGATGGCCGTCGGTGAAGGCGGACCGGAGCTGGTAAAGCAGCTCCTGGAACAGACTTACGATATCGATATGCCGGATGTGGTCGCGGTGTACCTGACCGGTGAGCCGGCACGGGGTGTCGGACCGCAGGATGTGGCGCTTGCCATCATCGGAGCAGTATTCAAAAACGGCTATGTAAAGAATAAGGTTATGGAGTTTGTCGGACCGGGCGTGAAGAACCTTTCCGCGGACTTCCGTATCGGCGTGGATGTCATGACGACCGAGACGACCTGCCTGTCCTCCATCTGGCAGACGGATGAGGAGATCCGCGAGTTTTACGAGATCCATAAGCGTCCGGAGGATTACAAAGAATGTAAACCGGCAGCAGTTGCTTACTACGACGGTGTGGTAGAGGTCGATCTTTCCAAGGTAAAGCCGATGATCGCACTTCCGTTCCATCCGTCGAATACCTACACGATCGAGGAGCTCAATGCAAATCTCGACGATATCCTTGCAGACTGCGAAAAGAAGGCGCTGGTTTCCCTCGACGGTGCGGTGGACTTCAAGCTTCGTAATAAGGTAAGAAACGGAAAACTCCATGTGGAGCAGGGAATCATCGCAGGATGCGCGGGCGGCGGCTTTGAAAACATCTGCGCGGCAGCGGATATCTTAGACGGTGCGAGCATCGGTACGGATGAGTTCACCTTAAGCGTGTATCCGGCGTCCGTGCCCGTATATATGGAAGTTATCAAGAACGGTGCGGCGGCGAAGATCCTGCAGACCGGTGCGATCTTAAAGACTGCGTTCTGCGGACCGTGCTTCGGTGCGGGTGATACACCGGCAAATAACGAGCTTTCGATCCGTCACTCGACGAGAAACTTCCCGAACCGTGAGGGTTCAAAGCTGCAGTCCGGTCAGATCGCATCGGTGGCTCTCATGGATGCGCGCTCGATCGCGGCAACGGCAGCAAATAAAGGAATCCTGACTCCGGCAACGGATGTACCGGAGAAGATCGGTAAGTATAAATATCACTTTGACAAGACGATCTATGATAACCGCGTCTTTGATTCGAAGGGTGTTGCGGATGAGAGCGTCGAGGTGAAGTTCGGTCCGAATATCAAGGACTGGCCGGCAATGGTAGAGCTTCCGAAGAACCTGCTTCTGAAGGTTGTTTCCGAGATCCATGATCCGGTCACGACGACGGATGAGCTGATCCCTTCGGGTGAGACCTCTTCTTATAGAAGCAACCCGCTCGGACTCGCGGAGTTTGCCCTTTCCCGTAAGGATCCGCAGTATGTCGGTCGTGCCAAGGAGATCCAGAAGGCACAGAAAGCGATCGAAGCAGGACAGTGCCCGGGTGAAGCGGTGCCTGAAGTACACGAAGTCATCGATACGGTGAAGAAGACCTTTGCAGATGTCGACAAGACGAATCTCGGGATCGGTTCCACGATCTTTGCGGTCAAGCCGGGTGACGGTTCCGCACGTGAGCAGGCGGCAAGCTGCCAGAAGGTACTCGGCGGCTGGGCGAACATTGCCAATGAGTATGCGACGAAGCGTTACCGTTCGAACCTGATCAATTGGGGTATGCTTCCCTTCACGATCGCGGAGGGGGATCTTCCGTTTACCAATCTCGATTACATCTTCCTGCCGGAGATCCGCAAGGCGGTCGAGGATAAGGCGGAGGAGATCAAAGCGTACGTGGTCAAAGACGGTACCCTGAAGGAGTTCACTTTAAAACTCGGCGCTCTGACGGATGCCGAGAGGCAGATCATCTTAGACGGATGCCTGATCAATTATAATCGGGTGTAAAAGATAAAAGAACCTAAAAAAGCGGCTGAGAAGCCGCTTTTTTTTGTTTTGGTCACTGAGTTTGCCCGGCAAGTAACGCTTTGAGATGGGCAATTTCCTGTTGCTGTTCATCGATAGTCTGTTGCTGGGTCTTGATAAGCTGTGACATACCGCGCTCCCGTTTCAGATAATCTTCGCGGGCTTCACATTGCTGTCGGATGTGCTCGTCTTCGGAGAGCTGATATACGGTTGTAGCGGCAGCGCTTAAGCTGATGTCCTGTGCAGCAAGCATTTTAATATCCTCCCACGTTTGTGCCTTGAAGAGCTTTGCCCATTTGTCAATATTATAGCGCCGATCTTCGGGGGTTGCAAGCGAGATGTTTGTGAGGTCTACGATGCCGATGGAGAGTTTTTCAGTAAAAACGTGATGCGTTTTGATATCAGACAGTTTATAGGTGGTATAGAAGCTGGGTTGCTCCGGAAAGAGGGTGAAATCGAGGAAACCAATCTGGAAAACCGGATTTAAGAAGGAGAAGTTCGCACTTTTGTTGAGATCCGTAAAGTTTTTACAAGTGTAGAATGTTGCTCGATCCGTCCAGTTGTGTTCATTGACGACCTGCATTTCAAGGTTGATACGGCTGCCACTGTTGAAAATGACATTGATATCAAGTATAACGGTTTTGTTCGTAACGCTGTCCCCGGGAAGGATTGGGTTGGTGACCGCCGCATCTTTCACTTGTTTAGGTGAAAAATGTAGTAGAGAACAGATCAAGGCTTTTAGAACCTGCGCATTTTCCTGAAGCAGCCGCTTGAACAGGTAATCATTTGTCAGACGGATAGTGACGGGACCGGTAGCGTTTTTGTAGATTTCGTTTCTGAAGGTTTTTGAAGTTTTTTTGGACATAGATTCTCCTTTCCTGATCTGCGAGAAACGATGTCAGAGCGCGAAAAGAAGACACAGAGATCCGGCAGATCACTTTGCAAATGTTATTGTTTCTTGTCAGTGAATGTGTAGCGGATATGCCACTCAAGATGCACTGCCTCGGAATTTCACAGTGCAGGATGTTCACATCTTTTGTGAGCAGATATTATCAAATACTCGGAAAGCTGTCAAGCGAAAAAGCGTAGACAAAAAAGGAAAATCGGAGGTAGTAAAGCCATTCGGACTAAGTCTCCGAGTTCATTTTTTTGTCATACAATATAATTCATGCAGCGTTGTAGCAGCTGCATTGAAATTAAGATCTGCTACCGGCTTTACAAGGAAGTGGAACGCATGAAGATCAAATGAATTGAATACCTGATCTTCCTCACCCGTAATAAAGATCAGTATCTTTCGCCAATCCTTTTCCCGTAATATCTTTGCCACATCCATGCCGCTCATTCCCGGCATTTTGATATCAAGCAGCAGAATATCCGGCAATATATCCGGCAATATATCCGCACCAAGTAATTCCTCCCCGGATGCATATATTAGGATCTCTGCACCGGGGAAGATTTTCCCAACTTTCTCGGCAAGGATGGCGCATATTTTCTTTTCATCATCACAAATTGCTATTCGCATATAATTCCTCCAGGGTACACTTTATAATTATATCGGACACCTGACACAGATTTCTGCTATCGATGAAGTGAACGGTCGTTTTTTTGCAGTGAACGGTAATATAACAAGAAGTGCCGAAAAATGCCATCTATTCACGCAAAA
>Ga0310694_10000896_pt1 | contig 36605 bp, 60 predicted proteins | sample 174DNAGHGhighgp2_FD_203884 | JGI IMG/M metagenome (GOLD analysis project Ga0310694, IMG submission 203884) | Sheep rumen microbial communities from Palmerston North, Manawatu-Wanganui, New Zealand - 1742 DNA GHGhigh gp2 (v2) (version 2) | ecosystem: Host-associated > Mammals > Digestive system... | reverse complement strand
CGGGCGCGCGGTCGCCGGCGGGGCTGCAAGACCCCGCCGCCCCGGTCCGACTCCGGGGGCCTGATACGGAGCTGTTAGCTGTCAGCCTTTAGCTGTTAGCTTTGCGCGCTGCGGCGCGCGAGTAACATAGGCCGCTTCGCGGCAGCTATCAGCGGTCAGCATTGCGCGCCGTGGCGCGCGACCAACTCAAGCTAAGAGCTAATAGCTCATAGCTAAAAGCTAAGGAGGCAAACATGAGCGAAAGGGCAGCACCTATGTACATGACCAGCGCGGATCTGGCGGGCCTGTTCCAGATCTCCCTGCGCGAGGCGCAGTACATGATGCATGATTTTGACCGGGAGCACAAGGTGATACGCTTTGGCCGGGCGCTGCGCGTAGACATCCGCTATGTTGCGGAGCTGATGTGCCAGCACGAGCTGGGCGCGCGGAAGGTGGACAAGATCAACAGTATCCGCGAGTGGATGAAGAATAGCTGTTAGCCATTGGCTATTAGCTATCAGCCGCGCGCTGCGGCGCGCAACCAACTTAAGCTCATAGCTCACAGCTAAAAGCTAAGAGCTAAATAATAGAAAGGGGATAAAACCATGAGCAACGAGTACACGATCACCATCAAGGGGCCGGAAGGCACCGAGATCCACGAGGGAAACGGCTTTCTGATGATTGTACAGCATCACAGAGAAAACGGAACCAAAACGACGATTGTTGGTCACGATTTCAATGATTCAGAAATAGCGGACGCATTCAGTTGCGACAGCAAGCTGACCCCGATCGCTTTTGGCGCGGTGGGGTTTGCCATCGGGAAGCGCTTCGCGCCGCCGAGCTCCGAGGACATCAAAAAGCTGATAAAGGCTATTGGTGGCCCGAGCGAGGGCAGCGAGGACGACGAGGAGGATGAATAGCTATCAGCTGTTAGCTGTTAGCTGTTAGCTTTGCGCGCTGCGGCGCGCGGGTAACTTCAGCTAAGAGCTAAAAGCTCATAGCTAAAAGCTAAGGAGGAGAACATGAGCGACTTATACATCTGGGCAGTAAACCATCTGCCGCTGCTGCGCGCGTGCGTGCTGACGCTGATGGGGATCACGACGACGCTGGCCGTGACTTTCGCGGTGGCTGAGGAAAGGATGAAAAAGCATGAACAAAATTAAAGTGCTGTTTGCCGATCTATACCGGCTGAGCGCCCGCTTGAAGGGCGAATTGAAGCTGATCGGCAGGGCCAACGAGCTGCTTTCGCTGGCCGGCGACGACAAACAGGCAAGCGAGATCGCGGGCGAGATCATCGAATACGCAAGCAAGGTCCAAGCCATTGCGCAGGCCATGATAGACAACGCAAACGATTTTCTGAAATAAGCATCAAGGGGCGGGCGACCGCCCCGCTTACGGCCATTAGACAAAAGGCAGTCAGCCCGGGCGGCGCGCTTTAGCAGCGCTCCGCTCATGGCGCATCCCCCGAGGCGCGTCGCCGGGCAGATGGAGGTTCGAGCCCTCCATGGCCGAGGAATGAGCTGTTAGCTGTTAGCTATGAGCTGTTAGCTGCGCGCTGCGGCGCGCAAGTAACATAGGCCGCTTCGCGGCAGCTGTTAGCTGTTAGCTGTGAGCTTTGCGCGCCCTGGCGCGCGAGTAACTTTAGCTAATAGCTAAAAGCTAAAAGCTAATAGCTAAACCATCTACACCAATCGAAAGGAGAAATAGGGATGAAGGGACTGGTCGGGTATAGTCCAGGCGTGGATCAAAAAGCAGGCGCAGCCGCCAACGGCGACAGACGCTGACGTGCACGGCTGCGTGATGGTGTGGCACGTGATCCAGGGTGTGATGGTATATCAATGGCACCTGGTCATGCGAAACGACTACATCACGCACTGGGGGAAGCTGCCGGCTCCGCCTGCGGCGGAGAGCCATTAGCTGTTAGCTGTTAGCTTTTAGCTTTGGCGCGCAGAGCGCGCCGAGTAACTTTAGCTAATAGCTAATAGCTAAAAGCTAAAAGCTAAAGGAGACATCATGAGCGACAAGGACGAGGTGCGGCGTCTGGGCATTGCCATACGCAAAAAATGCCTGGATTGCTGCGGCGGCATGGTGAGCGAGGTGCGCGCCTGCCGCATGAAAGACTGCCCGCTGTGGGTATACCGCAGCGCGGATCAGGAGCGCAGGGCTCCCGCAAAGTGCCGGGGGCAGATGGATATATGGGAAGCTATGAGCTGTTAGCTGTTAGCTGTCAGCTTTGCGCGCTGCGGCGCGAGTAGATCAAGCTAATAGCTCATAGCTAATAGCTAAAAGCTAAGGAGGAAACCATGAGCGAGGTGGCAGACATTGCAAGGGCCTGGCGGATCCGTCAGGCGTCCGGCAAAAAGCTTCCCTGCCCCAGGTGCGGCAGGGCCACGATGAAGAAAGACCTTTGCACCAACGCCCTGAGCCGGCACGCGGAAGGCGTTTACATCTGCGACGCTTGTGGCACAAGCGAAGCGATCCTCGATTATCTGCAGGATCCCCTGCCGCTGGGGCTGTGGGCCTGGGCGATCTGGGAGCCGCCGAAGGAGGAAGCATGAGACCGATTGACGCCGACGCGCTGAGAATTATAAAAGTCGAAGAATGCGAAGGGTATACGATTGATTATTATGCAGCAGGGTGGAAAGCTTGCATTAATTGGATAAAAACGTTGCCCACCCTCGACGTTATGTCTGTGAAGCGTGGACGCTGGATCACCGAAGGCGGCGACATCATTTGCCCTGTATGCGGGGCAGCGTATGACGAAGAAATCCTGTGGATGTACAGGGACGAGAGCGACCAGGATTGCGGCCTGTCTTACTGCCCGCATTGTGCCGCTAAGCTGGAGAGATGAGGAGGACACCCATGAACAACAAAGTATATGTCATCACACACGGAAGTTATAGCGATTATCACATTTGCGCTGTGACGCTTGATCCAGAACGAGCAAAGAATCTCAAGCGGTTTTTTGACGGCTATGATGAAGCCAATATCGAAGAGTATCCGCTTGACGAAAAAGTTGAGACACGGCTTTACGGCGTGACATTGCAAAGAGAGACTGGCAAACATATCAAAACCAAACTTGATGATTACGGTTTTTATCACGATGGAGAAGTCGAAGAAGATTATGACGTTAAAACATTTTATGAAGAACAACTCATATTCTGGTGTACGGCAAAGGATGAAGAACACGCACTGAAAATCGCACGGGACAGGTTTGCGCAATACAAAGCGGAGCGAGAAGGGATTTCATGAATCATCAAGACGGAGAAAGAAAGGAAGACAGCAAAACCATGTGGGTAAAACTGAGCGACCGACAGCCTCCGAAATACGGAGAGTATAGAGTAAAACGCCGGGGACGCGGGCGGCAAGTGTACGAGGACACTCTGCTTTGGAACGGCCAAAGCTTCGTAACGCACGTCCACTGCCTGACCAGCGCCGTCAATGAATGGTGGGAGGACGCCTAATGGACGCAAAAGAACGAACTAAGCGCCTTGCAAGCGATCTGCATTACATCGCGGATATGCTACAGTGTGCAGCCGAAATACTTGAGCTGCCGAACTGCAACACTTGCGCCGATGTACTTGAGTGCCAATCGTGCCCAGGCTGGGGCAAACCCGTGCGGTACAACTGCCCACTGTGGCGGGGAAAAGGAGATAAGAAATGAGCGAACAGATCAGATTAAAGCCGTGTCCGTTCTGCGGGAGCACTGAAATTCAGGCCAGCGAAACGGGTTCGGGCCAAGATGCAGACGTGACGGTTGGCTGGGTGAAGTGCTGCTATTGCGGTACGACGCTTTCTGCCATAGCTATCAAGGCGAAATACGTACAAATCGAGAGCGACTTGTACCGACTTGTGTCCGGGAAGAGTGGATTGGATGCCGCTATCGAGAAATGGAACACCCGCGCAAACAGTGACGATTTGTCACCGATTGAGAAAGGAGAATAACAATGTCTGATTCTATGAAAGTTACTCTGGTAGCCCTTGCAATTCTGTTCTGCTTCATCGTCGTGGACTTGATCGGTCCGGCCTACGGCTTCTTTGGCCGCGTGCCCACCGGCAGCGTTGGCATCGTGACCCGCTTCGGCAAGGTCAAGGACGACAGCCTGAGCGAGGGCATGCACGTAAAGGGCTTTTTCGACCGCATCAACAACCTGACCACACGCACGCAGAAAACGGAGCGCAGCCTGAGCGCCTTTTCCAAGGACATCCAGCAGGTGGATCTGAACATCGTCATCAACTACAGCGTGGACAAGGTGACCGCTGCCAGCCTGTTCAAACAGGTCGGTATCAACTACGAGGAAAAGCTGATCCTGCCTGCGATCCTCGAAAAGACAAAGGTGGTCATTGCACGCTATACCGCCGAGGGGCTGATCTCCAGCCGCGACGAGCTGAGCGACGCCATACGCTCCCTGCTTGTGGACGAGCTGCAAGCTACCGGCATCATCGTTTCGATGGTCGCCGTCGAGGACATTGACTTTACCGACGCTTTCACGGATGCTGTGGAACGCAAACAGGTCGCTACCCAAAACAAGCTGACCGCCCAGACGGAGCAGGAGCGCCTGACCGCTGAAACCCAGGCCAAGGCAGAGCGAGACAAAATCGAGGCGCAGGCAGCGGCAGAGGTCGCAAAAACCAAGGCTGAAGCGGAAGCCTACGCGATCAAGGTCAAGGCAGATGCAGAAGCGGAAGCAAACAAAAAGCTGTCTGAATCCTTGACCAAAGACCTGATCGAATACATCTACGCCAACGGTTGGGACGGCAAGCTGCCCGAAACCGTGCTCGGTGACGGCACAAGCGCCTTTGCATTGATCGGGAGCGAGGGAAAATAAAAACACTCTAAAGCTAATAGCTAACAGCTAATAGCTAACAGCTAATAGCTAACAGCTAACAGCTCAAACCATACTTATACGTTACCGCATCAAAGATGCAGATAAGGGGGAAAACATGAGCGATCAAGAACCCCTCACCGCCACGGAGCGGGAGTGGATGATCCGCTTGAACGTGGCGCACTCGATCCTTGTAAAGGCCGCCGAGTACCTTTCCGGCCGGATGAAGCAGATCCCCTACGGCTCCCGCGACATCGCCATGATAGCAAAGCGAATTGACCGGCTGCTGGACATGGCCGAGAAAACCATACCGCAGGAGCAGTACCTGAGCTACAAAAGGAACCTGCGCATGAGCGACTACACCGTGGGCGTCAAGGGCCCGGCGCGGGGCACTCCCCGGGAGGACGAATACGGAATGTGGGTAAGCCTGAACGAATTAAACGCCCTGGTTGACGGCTGCCATGATCACTGCGCGATGTGCATGCTGGACAAATACGGCCAGAAAAAGTGCCCCATCCGGCGGGCGCTGGACGAGATCCCAAACGACGTGCCGCGCCCCATGGGCGGCGAGTGCCCGTACATGACGGAGATCTGATCGATGGACGAGACAAACGAAAAAGCGATGGAGGCGGCGCGGAAACGCAGCCGCGAGACCTATTACAGGCGCAAGGCCGCGGGGGTGTGCGTTTTGTGCGGCAAGGTGCCCGCGACGCCGGGGATGGCGCACTGCGAGGCGTGCCGCAGGGAGCTTGGCAGGCGGCGGGACAAGCGCAGAGACGAGGCCATCGTGCATGGGCTTTGCGTTCGATGCAGAAAGCCATACGTTGGCAAGTGGCGCATGTGCATGGCCTGCCGGATCAAGGACGCCGAGGCGCAGAGGGAACGAAAACTGAAAAGGGAGGAAAGGAAAAATGAAAAGGATCACGACTGACGAGGTCAAAAAGCTGCCCGTGGGCAGCCGGGTGGACATCGTGTTTGAGAAAAGCGGCATCCGGCAAGCTTGCCGGGTCAAGCTCATGCAGACCAAGTACCGCGTGCTCGAATGCATCAAGGAGGACGGAAGCGTGAGCAGCTATCCGGTGATCACGTACAGCGGGGCGCACTACGAGGTTGAGGAGTGAGGTGTTAGCTAACCGCAAGGAGGGCCCAATGATCGACCATGACAAAGTGATCGCGGGACTGAAAGCCTGCGACTTAATGTACGCCACGCGCCAGTACTGCATGGAGGCCCAGTGCCCCTATCGCGCCCTCTGGGCGCGCAGCGAGTGCATCCCGGCGCTGCACGAGGACGTGCTGCGGCTGATGGAGGAGCAGGGCGACGAAAAGGCGACGGGCCGCCTGTACGAGTGCGACCCGGCAAAGAACCTCGCCTGCGCTAAAACGAGTTGCCACATCCGGGGCGGGGAGTGCTACAGGACGACGAAGAAGGAGTACGCGAAGGAATAGCTGTTAGCTATTAGCTATCAGCTATTAGCTAAAGTTACTCGCGCGCGCAGCGCGCCAAAGCTAAAAGCTAAGAGCTAATAGCTAATAGCTCAAAGTCAAGGAGGGCAAAATATGACATTACAGGCATACATGGAAGCGGCGCAGCGCACCTCAAGCGAGAAGTTCGCCGCGCGGACCAGCGAGGGGCTGTGCATGAAGCAGCTGGAAAACGGTTTGATGGGCCTTTGCGGCGAGGCCGGGGAGTGCATGGAGATCCTCAAAAAGCACCGCCACCAGGGGCACAAGCTCGACCGGGAAAAGCTGCTTGACGAGCTGGGCGACGTGCTGTGGTACGTGGCCGAGGCCGCGGCGGGCGCGGGCTACACCCTGGACGAGGTCGCCCGCGGGAACGTGGAGAAGCTGCTCAAACGCTACCCCAACGGCTTCGACCCCACGCGCAGCGTGAACAGGGAGGAATGACGATGCCGACCGAGTTCAGCTTTGACGAGATCGTGCTGATGGTGAATGGGCAGGCTCTGCCGGAAGGCAAGCTCGTGCCGGCCAAGATGGAGCCTGAAATCCTGACCTTTGACGAGATGCAAAGGGCGCGGGAGCGTCTGGAGACTTACGCTTTCGGCTGCGATTTCGGCTATGAGATATCATTCTCCACGCAGCTGCCCGGGTGGAAGATGGCGCGGCTAAAGAATATGGGCTGGAAAAAGCGCCGCAGGTGGCAGCCGGTTCAGTGGGTGCTGCGGCATGACCGTGGACTGTACGCCCGGCGAATCGTGAAAGGATATAAGTGAACAGGGAGGAATGAGCAAAGCTGTGAGCTGTTAGCTGTCAGCCGTTAGCATTGCGCGCTGAGCGCGCGGCCAACTCAAAGCTAAAAGCTAATAGCTAATAGCTAAAAGCTATCCCACCCACCCAGCAATAAAAGGAGTCATTCGTAAAAATGGCACAAGTCAATTATATCCGCGAACTTGAGAGCTTCATGCTGTGGGCGGCGGCAAACGAGCTGTCGCCCAGGGAGCGGCTGCTGTGGCAGGCACTTTTTCACCTGTTCAACCTGCGCGCCAGCGGGGACGTGTGGCCCGAGGGGTATGTGGAGATCCGCATGCACGAGCTGGAGGAGCAGACGGGTCTTAAGCGCAACAGCATCAACCGCGCGCGCGAGGATCTGTGCCGGCGCGGGCTGATCGGCTGCCGCGAGGGCGACCGAAACATGCGGGCGGCCAGCTACCGCCTGCACTATATCAGCGTCTACGGCGCGCCGGAAGCGGAAAAGAGCGAGGCTCTACCCGCGGTAGAGCCCGCGGGCATGGTGCAAAATGAACATAGCAAGCAATGTGCAAATTGCACCATGGTTCAAAAGGCGCAGGGCATTGTGCAAAATGCACCGCGTCAGAATACTCTTGTTAGGACTATAGAGACCGTAAACGTATCTCCTAAACCTGAGGAAGAGGATGATATTATAATAAATAAACCTCAGCGCGCGCGCGAAAATAGAAGCGACTGCCCCGAGAGGGGAGAGGCGATGGCAAAGCTGCGCCTGCGCTGGGAGGGCGCGTTTGGCCGCTGTCCCACGCCGGAGCAGCTGAACGCGATCCTGGACGAGGGCGCGGGCAAGGACGTGAGCCTTTTATGCGAGGCGGTGACCAGGGCGGCCAGGGCCGGGGCGAGGGATCCGGTGCGCTATGTTGCGGCGCTGATCGAGGACTGGCACGAGGTGAACGACGCCGAGGAGCTGGACCGGTTTATGGACGCGCTGCGCTGTCCCAATCCGGACATCGCGCAGCGGGCGCGGGAAAGGCTTGCCGCCTACAGGCGGGAAAAGGAGATGGCGCGCCGCAGGGGCGGCGGGTTTGTGAGCTTGCTCAAAAATAAATTAAAGGCAGGAGTTTGACCATGACTGAGGCTGAGATCACGAGGATGTTAAAGGGCTACCGGCAGGCGCAGGGGCGGGTGCTCCATCTGCAGGCCGAGATGGCGGAGATCACCAAACAGCTGGACGCGGCTCGGGCGCTTGCCATCGAGGCGGCGGCGGGTCCAAGGGCGCAGAATCTGGACGGGATGCCGAGGGGCAAAAATCCCGGAGACCCGACCGGGCGCGCCGGGACGATGATCGCGGACGGGCTGGTGCAGGACGCCGAGGTGCGCGCCCTGGAAAAGCGCCTGGCGGACGTGGACGAGGCGCTGAAACTGACAAAGTACGACGTGGCCCAAATGGATATATGGATGAGCAGCCTTATGGAGCGGGAGCTGATGCTTGTAAACTGCCGCCTGGTGAAGGGCCGGACGTGGGCCGAGGTCGCAAAAGAGTACGCCGAGCGCTTTGGCGACGACCTGAGCGAGAGGACACTCAGCCGCATGCTGGAGAGCGCGGTGCATCAGATCTGGCTGATGGTGGAGGTGTGACAGATGGCGGCGGTGGAGCCGATCAGGGACAAAAGCGACGTGAGCGCCATGGCCGAGGCGCTGAAGGAGATTGATCCCAAATATGAGCTGATGTTCTGGATGGGCCTGTATACGGGGCTTCGGATCGGGGACATCCTGCGCCTGCGCGTTGCGGACGTGGTGGGCAAAAAGTCCCTGAGCGTGGTAGAACAAAAGACGCAGCACAGCCGGAAGGTGGAGTTAAAGCGGCAGATCGTTTTGAATCCGCGGCTGCGCGGGATGCTGAGCGAGTATTGCAAGGGGAAAAAGGGCTATGACTTTTTGATACCGGCAAGAAACAAAAGGCCGGGGGTAGCTCCGGCCAGCAGGTTTTCAGCTTACCGGGCCATGCGCCAGGCCGCCGAGGTGTGCGGCCTGAAGCACGTTGGGACGCACTCGCTTCGGAAAACCTTCGGCTATTTCCTGTACATGGAAAACCATAAGGACGTGGGGCTCGTCCAGCAGATGCTGCAGCACAGGGACGGATCCACGACGCTTCGGTATATCGGTGTAAATTCTCTGCGCATCGATGATGCCTACGAGGGGCTTGATTTTTGATGGGGGAATTTATCTTTTTTGCGCAATGTGCGCTGGAAGGGGCAAAACGGGCGGCATATAAATCAGTAGGGATTTCTTCCGGACGGCCGCACAGTCTGCGGTGTTTGTTAAAAACTACAATTCCGGCAAAACAAAAGAATAATCTAAAATCTGTCGTGCCGTTTTTTGTCGGTTTTTTGTCGGATTTTTGTCGGATATTTGTCTATTGACAGCCCTGTTTTTGTGTGGTATGGTTAAGATGCGCGAAAGAAGAGAGAAAAACGCGGGGGTCCAGCGGGGGCCAATCGAGGCTTTTTACGTGAGCTGGATATGGCGCAGAGCAGCGGAGAATTATCGCAAGAAAAAGATCTTCTGCGAGCGCTGCGGAGAGCCCGGCACCCAGGTGCACCACAGGATTCGGCTGACCGCGGCGAACGTGACCGACCCGATGATCGCGCTGGATGAGAGCAATTTGGAGCTGCTTTGCGACGAATGCCACGAAAAAGAGCACGGAAAGCGGCGCTGGCGCGCGATGCCAGATGGCCACGTGCCATTATAACCCCCCCTTATTAAATTCAACCCCCCGCCTCGAGGCAGGGCTAGGGTTTAGAGCGTCAAATGACGCTGAGGTAAAAAGATTTCGTTTTTTCCACGGCGAAAGACAAGGAGGTGACGCGAGATGGCTCGAAAAGCGGCGACCTACAAGGATCTGCTGCGGCTGGCCGAAGAATACGGTGTCAGCGAGAACGCCCTTTTTATATCGGCGGCAAAGCAGTACGAGTTGCAGCGCAAGGTTATATCTATGATCGAGGAAACCATCTCGAATGGCGATCCGCTCGTCACCAAAGTCAATGTGAAGAATGGAGAGAACTTGGAAGCCCATCCTTTAATCAAAGAGCTGCCCAAACACATCGACTCCGCCAACAAGACGCTGAAAACCATGCTGGACATCATCGAGGGTCTGGGGGTCAAACAGACCGTGGGTAAAAAGCTGAGCGAGTTTGCCGGTGGCCAATGAAAACTGGCTGCTGGCCTATTACCAGCAGATTCGGGATGGGACAGTCACCGTCGGCAAATGGGTGCGACTCCTTTATGAGCGCATCGTCCAAGACCTTGAAAACAGGGTCTATTTTTTTGACCAAAAACGCGCCGACAGAGTGATCAGGTTTTTTGAGTCGTTCTGCCATCACTCCAAAGGACGCCTCGCGCCGGGTCTGGTTAAGTTGGAAATCTGGCAAAAAGCCATGCTCTCCGCAGCCTTCGGGCTGATCGACGAAAAAGGCAACAGGCAGTTTCGCGAGGTCTTTTGCCTGGTCGCCCGGAAGTGCGGAAAAAGCCTTCTCGCCAGCGGCATCGTGGAGTACATGGCCTATGCCGACGGCGAACACGGCGCGGACGTTTACTGCATCGCGCCGAAGCTCGATCAGGCAGACATCGTCTTTGGCGACTTCTGGCAAAGCGTGAGCTGTGAGCCAGAGCTTATGGAGCTGACGCGCAAGCGCAAAAACGACATCTACATCGACAGCACCAACACCTCCATTAAAAAGGTGCCTTTCTCGGAGAAAAAATCCGACGGCTACAATCCTCACTTAGCCGTTTGCGATGAAATCGGCGCATGGGTCGGCGAAGCCGGATTAAAACAGTACGACGTGCTAACCAGCGCCCTGGGCGCGCGAGAGCAGCCGATGATCCTTTCGATCACGACCGCCAACTATGTCAGCGAGGGTATCTTCGACGATTTATACAAGCGGGCGACCGCATTTTTACTGGGCAACAGCCGCGAAAAGCGCCTGCTGCCTTTTTTGTATCAAATCGACGAGCTCAGCAAATGGAACGACATCAACGAGCTGCGCAAAAGCATCCCAAACCTTGGAATCTCCGTCAGCGTCGATTATATCCTGGAAGAGATCGCCAAGGCAGAGGGCAGCCTGAGCAGCAAAGCCGAGTTTATCACAAAGTTCGCGAACATCAAGCAGAACGCCTCGACGGCCTGGCTAAGCAGTGCGGACATCGCGCGCAGCTTCCCGCCGAACCACTATCGCCTGGAGGACTTCGAAAACACTTACGCCTTGGGCGGCATCGACCTTTCTGCGGCGGTCGACCTTACGGCAGCTGTGGTCATGATCGAGCGCGGCGGCGTGGTGTACTATTTTACGCGGTTTTTTATGCCGGCAAACAAACTGGCCGAGGCGACGGCGCGGGATGGTCTGCCCTACGAAATCTACGTCAAGCGCGGGCTCCTGGTTTTGAGCGGTGAAAACGCTGTCGACTATCGCGACGTTTACAACTGGTTTGTGGAGCTCATAGAAAAACATCGAATCTATGTGCTAAAAATCGGCGTGGACAAGTGGGGCGCGCAGTATTTGATACAGGACCTTAAGGGCTACGGATTCCACGTTGAAACAGTCACCCAAGGGCCAAACCTGACGGGCATTATCAACGACGCCGAGGGCATGCTGAAGGACGGCCGGCTGCAGTGCGCCGACGACAATGATTTAATGAAAGTTCACTGGCTGGACGCGGCCCTGAAGCTGGAAGTTGAGACAAACCGCAAAAAACTAATCAAGATCAGCAAAAACGCGCACGTTGACGGCGTGGCCGCGCTGCTGGACGCACTCTGCATGCGCCACAACCACTGGGAAGAATTGCAGGAGCAGCTGAAGAACGAGGATTGAGCATGGGACTTTTTGAGAAGATATTCGGGCGCAAAGGTCGCCTGCTCCAAAGCCAGGCGGGGAAGGGCACTGTTTTTCATACCATCACGGCCTATCAGCCGTCTTTCACTTCATGGGGCGGGATGCTTTATGAGGACGCGCTTATCCGCTCGACTGTAGACGCCATCTCCCGGCACGTTTCGAAGCTGCGCGTCGAGTTTCACGGCAGCGCTAAAGGTGAGCTTAAGGCCGCGACCAAATCCGGGCCAAACGCCTGGCAAACCTGGCCGACGATGCTAAAAAGACTTTGCACTATTTATTTTATCCACAACAACGCCTGCATCGTGCCGGTCCTGGACGAGTTTGGAAGGACGATGGGCTTTTTCCCGGTGCTGCCGGTCAATTGCGACCTGATCGAGGACGCCGGGCAGACTTTTTTGCGCTACACGTTTAACAACGGCAAAAAAGCTGCAATTGAGTTTGAACGCTGCGCCATCCTGCCGAGGCATCAACTGAAGGACGACTTTTTTGGCGAAAGCAATCACGCACTGGACAGTACGCTCGACTTGATGGACATGGAGAAGCAGGGCGTAAAAGAAGGCATTAAAAACTCGGCCACATTCCGTTTTATTGCGCGACTGACAAACTTTTCAAAAAGTGAAGATTTGGCCAAAGCCCGCAAAGAGTTTAACAAATCAAACTTCCAGGACGAAGCGAACGGCGTGTTACTTTTCCCATCTACCACGGACAACATCGCCCAGGTAGATTCTAAGCCGTACACCATCAACCCGGAAGAAGAAGCGCTAATCCAAAACAACGTCTTTAATTATTTCGGCGTGAACGCAAAAGTCCTGCAAAACACCGCCATTGGAGACGACCTTGACGCTTTCTTTGAAGGCTGCATCGAGCCCTTCGCCGTGATGCTTGCGGACGCGCTGACCCGCATGACCTACACCCAGACCGAGATCGGCTTTGGAAACCACGTAGTGGTCACTGCAAACCGATTGCAGTACATGAGCACCGGTAACAAAATCGCCTTTGCCCGCGACCTTGGAGACCGCGGCATTTTGAAGATCGACGAAATCAGAGAGCTATTCAACTATGACCCGCTTCCGGATGGCGCGGGCCAGCATACGCCGATTCGCGGCGAGTATTACTTCGGGGACGAGGGCAAGGAGGGCAGCAAAAATGCCAAAGATGCAGACGGAAACCAGAACGTTTAATTTTGAGGTCCGAGCCGAGCAAAACCAAGAGCACGGGCACTTCCTGACGGGGGTGCCTGTTGTTTATGACACGAAAACCGACATTGGCTGGTACGACGAGATCATCGCCCGCGGCGCGCTGGATCACACCGACCTAAAGGACGTGCGCTTTTTGATCGGGCACGACCTTGGCATGGTGCCCCTCGCCCGCAGCCGAAACAACAACGAAAACAGCACCATGCAGCTTCGGGTCACTGAGCGCGGGCTTGAAATCCGCGTGGATCTGGACACCGAAAACAACGCCGACAGCCGCAAGCTATATTCAGCGGTGCAGCGCGGCGATATATCCGGCATGTCGTTTACTTTCGTCGTAGACGGCGACAGCTGGGACGACATCGACAGCGACCACCCCACCCGCACAATCCGCTCCATCAAGCGGGTGTACGAGGTAAGCGCGGTGGCCTTCCCCGCATACGCGCAGACATCCCTGGAAGCCCGCTCCCAAGACGCGGCACTGGACAGTGCCCGTGCCTCGCTGGACAGCGCCAAGGAGCAAAGGGCCAAAGAGATCGCCATAGAAAAACTAAAACAATGGAGGGCACGGAAATGAACGAAGAGCTCCGTAACCGAATCGCCGCAATGACCCCCGAGCAGCTGCAGGCACGCGCCGCCGAGATCGACGCCACCCAGCTGAGCACCCTTAGCGCTGCTGACGCCAGCACGCTTGCCGAAGAGCGCGAAGCCATCGCATCCAGGATCGCCGAGCTGCGCCTGGCCGCTTTCCGCGGAGAGCAGCGCCGCCAGCAGGTGCTGAACAATCCCGCCCCCGGACATCAGCCGCCCGCCAACCCTCAGTCCGAGCAGCGCAGCTATACCACCGAAAGCCCCGAGTACCGCAGCGCCATCCTTAAGCTGCTCAAGGGCAACGAGCCCCTGAGCGCCGAGGAGCAGCGCGCCGCCTATACCGCGGTCACCACCGACACCACCAACGGCGCGGCTTACGTGCTGCCCCGCCAGATGGTCAACGACATCTGGGACCTGATCGACGAGCAGCACAGCGTGCTGGGCGACATCACCATGTACCGCACCGGCACCATTCTGGAGATCCCCAAGCGCACCGCCATCACCCAGGGCGATGCTGCGACCGTCGCGGAAAACGCCGCCAACGACGACGAGATCAACGTTTTCGCCAAGGTCACCCTGAACGGCAAGGACTTCTCCAAGACCCTGCACATCTCCTACGCTATGGCGCGCATGTCCATCGACGCCTTCGAGAGCTTCCTGGTCAACGAGATCGCCGAGCGCCTGGGCGCTGCCCTTGCCAGGGACATCTTCACCCAGATCCTGGCGGACTACGACAGCACCAACAACATCGTGACCTCGACCGCGGTCAAGGCCGCGGCCTTTAAGGACATCACTGCCGCGCTGGCGCTTCTGCCCGGCAACGGCCGCGGCCCGGTCATCGTCTACGGCAAGCGCGCCACCATCTGGGCTTACCTTGTGGGTCTGGTCGACACCACCGGCCGACCCATCTTCCAGCCCAACGCGCAGGCCGGGCAGGAAGGCGACCTGATCGGTTTTCAGGTGAAGGTGGACGACGCGGTCCCCGCCAACACTCTGCTGATCGGTTACCCCGGCGACGTAGTCGGCAACACCATCCAGGACATCATGGTGGAGTCCGCCCGCGACATCGAGAAGCACGTGATCACCTACTCCGGTTACGCGCGCTTTGAGTGCAAGCTGATGAATCCCAAGTCCTTCGTCCGCTACAACATCAAACAATCTTAGCCATACGCCCCTTTCAGGGGCTGGCGGTGAGCGCCGGCGCATCTCCTCGCCGGCCTCACCTTAGGAGGAATCTATGCTCGACCGCACGAGACTGGCGCTGCGCATCAGCACCCACGCATACGACGCTGAAATCGCCTCGCTGATTCTGGCGGGCGCGAAAGATTTGAGCGAGAGCGCGGGCATCCCTGTGCAGGGCGTAAAGCTTACGACCACCTGGTCGGACGGCGTCCCAACGGTGACGGACAGCTCCACGATCACGGACGAGCTGATCATCCGCGCGATCATAACCTACGTGCGCTTCAGCTTTGGCAGCCCGCAGGACTTCGACCGCTTGAAGGCCGCCTACGACGAGCAGAAAGCGCAGCTGCAAACGGCGTCCGGCTACGGGCTCAGAGGAGGAGACGAATGGTAAGGGCGGACGTGATCACCCTGATCGGCGAGGATCCTTCCAGTCATGGCATGCTTGACGACTACACCCCTGTGCCCCGGCAGGTTTTCGCCGAGAAGCGCAGCGTCGGCATGCGCGAAGCCTACGAGGCGTTAAGCCTCGGCCTGCACCCGGAGATCGTTTTCCACCTGGAGCTTTCCGAGGACTACCAGCAGGAGCGGCAGCTTATCTGGAACGACGAGCGCTACCGCATCATTCGCTCCTATATCAGCGGCGACGGCATCGAGCTTATATGCGAGAGGTGGACCGGCGATGTATGAGGCATTGATAGCGCTGCTCGAGGCGACCGGGATCCCGCTTGCCGAGGGTGCCTGGAACAACGCCCCGCAAAGCGGCTCCTATCTGGAATACCAACTGGAGGGCCAGGGCGCAGCGCTCTGGGCGGATGGCAAAATGCAGGAGCAGGCTATCAGCGGAAGCGTCGACCTTTTCTGCCGCACAAACAGCCGCGAGGACTTCCACAAGGTCCAGCAGGCGCTTGACGCTTCCGGCGTCAGCTGGCAGCTTTTCTCCATCCAGCGAGAATTCAAAAACCGCCTGGTGCACTATGAATGGACCTTTGAGCTCGAGCGACTGGAGGGCACGTAAATGCCGATGAGCATCGAGACGGACCTTAGCCAGATCGAGGGGCTCTTTGACGAGCTGGAGGGCAGCGTGGGCAAAGCGGCGGCGCACGGCCTGTACAAGGGCGCGGGCCTCGTGGCGGACGCGCTGACCGCAGCCATCAAAAGCATCAAGACCGAGCCTTTTCATTATGTCCGCGAGGGCCAACCCAAGCGCCTTCCCTCCCCGCAGGAGGTCGCAGCGCTGGGGCAGGGCCAGTTCGGCGTGGCAAAGTTCAAGGGCTCCGGCTCGGAGATCCAGACGTCTGTCGGCGTCGGCAACGCCGGGTACGCTCACATCCAGGGCTCCGGCAAGGGAAGAACAACGCCGGTCCCGCTGTTGGCCTACGCCATCAACTCCGGCACCAGCTTTATGCAAAAACAGCCCTTTCTGCGCAAGGCCTTTAACGCTTCCAAGGGCCGCGCAGAATGGACAATTGCTTCCACCATCGAGGCGGAGCTTCAGAGCGCGATAGACGCGCACAATAACTAAAGAGGTGATACCATGGCAAGAATCGGAATGAAGTACCCGATCTACGCGCTCGAAACCGCCTACACCGAGGGCAGCGCGATAACCTACGCCGCGGGCAAGGTGCTGGCGCACGCCATCGCCGCGACCGTGACCCCGAACCGCAGGAACAATCCCCTGTACGGCGACGACCGCAAGATCGAAAACGATAAGGGCCTGACCGACTACACCATCCAGCTGGAGGTGGACCGGCTGCCCATCGAAAAGCGCGCGGAGCTCCTGGGCGAAAAGCCCCAGGGCACCACGCCCACGCACTACAGCGTGATCGACACAAACCCGCCCTATGTCGGCTTTGGGTATCTGACCATCATGCAGGAGGACAATGAGCCCAAAATCGAAGCATTCTGGTTCCACCGCGTGCAATTCAGCCTGACCACCGAAAACTCCAACTCGAAGCAGGAGCAGATCCAGTGGGGCACCTATACCCTGGACGGCACCGGCTTCGGCGTGGTGCTGGATAACACCGGCGACACCCAGTTTTACGACCACATGACCTTTACGACCGAGACCGCGGCCTATAACTGGTTGAAGGCCAGGGCCAATATGACCTGAGATATGAGAGACTTTCGTAAGCTCGAACCCCAGGGCGAGGATTTCGTCCCGGAAGAGGTCTGGATAAACGGCGAAAAGCTTGACCCGGCAAAGGCCGGGCAGGAGGACGAGGATGCTCCCGACGATAAAGCACAATGACACCGGCGACCCCGTAAAGATCGCGCAGCTGCTCACGGGCTTTGAGCCCGCAGACGGCACCTACAGCGCGGACTTCGTGGCCTGGGTCTGCGCCTGGCAGCGGGAGCATTCCTGCGACCCAGACGGCGAGATCGGCCCGGCAACCTGGCGCGCCATCGCCAAAGCCGCCCCCGTCACCTCCATCAGCAAGCACCGCTACGGCGAATACGCCCAAGCGGTGCAGCTGCTGGTGGGCGCGGACGCGGACGGCATCTTTGGCCGCAAGACCCGCGCCGCGGTCATGGCCTATCAGGCCGCGGCGGGCTTAAAGCCAGACGGCATCGTGGGCCCGCTCACCTGGAGCGCGCTGATCACCGGCGAAAGCGCAGAGCGCGCCCCGGAAAACGTCACCTTCACCCAGCCGCCTAACTTTAAGCAGTACGATTCCAAATGGGCGTCGAAAATGTACTCCTCCCACGGCGACAAATCGCAAACCATGAAAACGTCCGGCTGCGGCCCCACCGCCATGGCGGACATCGTGGCCGAGTGGTGGGACAAGGACGCAACGCCCTGGACGCTTGCCGAAAAGGCGCTTTCCTGGGGCTGCCGCACCTACGACAGCGGCACCAGCGGCAGCTTTTTCAAAAAGTGCGCGGACTTCTATCACGCCGGCAAATACGTCACGACCTCCAGTGTCGAGACCGCCATCCAGTGCCTGCTTTCGGGCGGTTACGTGGTGGTGTGCTTCGGCGCGGGCACCAAAGGCAAAAGCAGCTATCAAAAGTGGACCAAGGGCGGTCACTACTGCACCCTTTGGAAGTACGCGGACGAAAAATTCTGGATTAACGACCCGGCAAGCGCGTCCGCAAAGCGCGCAACCGGAACAAAAGCCGAAGTTCAGGACGCGCGCAAGGGCTTTTACTGCTTCTGGCGTGAGGGGTGATCACTATGCCAATGTGGGTGCAAATGTTTCTTCAGATCCTTGTGGCGGCGCTGGCCTCTTCCGGGCTTTGGACATTCGTCCAACGAAAGGCCGAAAAGAAGGACGCCCGCACGCGCATGCTTTTAGGGCTTGCGCACGACTGCATCGTGGAGCGCTGCGCCGAGTACCTCGCCCGCGGCTATATTTACCAAAGTGAGTACGAAAACCTCACAAAGTACCTCTACAAGCCCTACCTTGAGCTTGGCGGCAACGGGCTGGTCAAGCGCATGATGACCTCGATTGAAAAGCTGCCGCTGAAAGGAGACGTAAATGAGTAACAAAACCTACGACGTTTTAAAGTGGATCGCGCAGCTGCTTCTGCCGGCGCTGGCCACGTTGTATTTCGCCCTCGCCCAGATCTGGGGCTTTCCCTACGGCGAGGAGATCGTCGGCACCATCACCGCCGTCGACGCATTCCTGGGCGTGATCCTCGGCATCTCCACCGTCCAGTACAACAAGCAGCTTTCCGGCGAATAAGAAAGGCACAGCCATGGAAGGAAAAACCGTGAACGAACAGCACATCAGTCACTACCTCTTTGAGGCCATCAGCGCCCGCATGGAGCGCACCATTCGCCGCCTGTGGATCGCGCTGATCATCGCCATCGTCGCGATATTCATCACCAACGCCCTCTGGCTTTACGCCTGGACGCAGTACGACTATGAGAGCACCGAAACCGTCTACACGCAGGACGGCGAAGGCACGAACGTCTTTATGAGGGATGGTAATTATGTCTACGATACGAATTTCCCGTGGTCAAAGCTTGACAATCAAACGCAGGATCCGCAGGAAGAAGAGCGGGTCCAGTAAGGGCACCAAGTACCGCAAAAGATAAGCACCGCGCCGCGGTGCTTTTCATTTTATAAGGAGATACGATGGCACAATTCGAGTATAACGGCAGGATCCTGCCGTTAAAATTCACCCTTGGCGCGTGGGAGCGCATGGAGCAGGAGGTCTGCGACCTGGACGGCTTCTTTAAGATGTTCGCCCACGGCGAGGACAACAAATCGCTTTTGATGGTGGACACCATGCACAAAACGCTGATGCTCGCCGTGATCCTCTCGGACGAAGCGGGCGCGGTCCCAAAGGTCACCTTTGACGGCCTGCGCTTGGCGCTCTACGATAAGCCCGCCCTCACGATTAAACTCCGCGACGCCGTAAGTCTTGCCGTGGCCGAGGGCCTGATCATCGAAAACAAAGAAAAGCCCGGTCCCCGCGACCTGGTGCTTGAAGAGATAGAACCAAAAAAAGACTGACCCCGCGGCAGCTGATCGCCTTTGCGCTGATCGCGGGGCTGCCTTTGGCCGAGGCGCGCAAAATGCTGCCCGGCCAGATCCTTGACTTATACACGTACCGCCGCAGGTACGAATTCGCCCTGCGCGGCCTTCGGGAGGTGAGATAGTTGCCAAGCGCAAACACCAAGCTGAGCGTAAGCGGCATCGGCGAATTTAAAAGCGCCATGCAGCAGGCCCGCACGGCCACCCGCACCCTGGACAGCGAAATGAAGCTGGCCCAGGCGCAGTTCAAGGCCACCGGCGACGCGCAGACGTACCTGCAGCAGCGCTCACAGATCCTCTCCCGCCAGATCACCCAGCAGGAGCGCGCCGTACAGGCCGCGCGCGACGCGCTGAGCCAGATGGCCAAAGAGGGCGTGGAGCCCTCAAGCGCCGCATATCAAAACATGCAGCGCTCTGCCTACGACGCGGAGCGCGAGCTCGTGCGCCTGCGTCAGGAGGCGGACCGCACCGGGGACGAGCTGAGCGAGACTTCTAACGCTACCGACCAGGCGTCCAGCGCTCTGAGCACACTCAAATCCATGGCGGGTTTCGGGTCACTGACTGCGGGTTTTGCCACGGTTAAAACGATCGTCGGTGAGGTGACTGAAAAAGTTAAGGAGCTGCAGCAGCGCCTGTACGAATCCGCTCAGTGGGCAGACGATTTAAACACAAAATCAGCTCGCTACGGGCTGAGCGCCGAGGAGCTGCAACGCTGGGAGTATGCTTCTAAATTTGCCGAGACGGACGTCGACACGCTGCTAAAGGCGCGTGACCGGTTAATGCAACAGATGGGCAGCACCAATCAGCTGCGCGAGTGGGAACGTCAGCTTGAAACTGCGACCGGAGACCAGAAAAAAACCCTGCAGGGAAAAATAGGAGAATCTTATTTTTTGCAGCTCAGCGATGGCGTCAAAGCCTACGCGGTCGCGCTTAGGGATGCCAGCGGCGAAGCGCGCGACTCCATGGATGTGTTTTGGGACTTTATCGACGTGCTGAAGCAGATCGACAACCAGACGGAACGAGACCGCATAGCTCAGGAATACTTTGGCAAGTCTTTTCGCGAACTTCAAACTCTGATTGATGGCGGACGCAAAGGCTGGGAAGAATACGCCCAAAGCGCTTCCGCTGTCTCACAGGAAAGCGTCGACGCGCTTAACAAAGTGCAGGACGAACGCGACCGGTTGGAATTCGAACGCAGCGTTTACGAAAAAAACCAGGACGCGAAAAGGGCAGCAGAAGCCGAAGCGTATAACAAAAGACTTGCGAATGCTTACCATGCCATGAACGAGAGCGGAATGTCAAAGGGTGAGTACATCGAAACCGGCGCAGCCGTTGCCGCCGCGTATGGCGTCGAAAAAGCATCCAACTGGCTGCGCGCTTTTTTTGGCGCTGAACCGAAATATGAAAACCCGGAAGCCGACCTTGCCCAAATGGGGCGCGACGCCGGCCTGACCACCGGCAAAGCCGCCGCCGATGGCTTTGCAAACGGCGCGACCGAGACCGCAGAGGCGGCCTACGCCGCCGGCGCGGCGCTTGGCGCTGCGACCATTGCGGGCTTTGCCGCAAACGCGGGCGGGGGCGGCAGCGTCACCAACAACTCCACCCAGAACTTTGGCGACACCTACAATATCTACGGGAACTCCGCAGAGGATGCCGCTGCGGCCGCGCGCCGCCAGGCCGCGGGCTATGGAGGATGATTGAGCTATCAGCTATCAGCTTTTAGCTCTTAGCTTGCGCGCTGCGGCGCGCGAGTAACTCAAGCTAATAGCTAATAGCTAACAGCTAACAGCTAACAGCTATAAATCCAGGAGGACATCGATGCGCTCTTACTTTATCTGGAAAGGGCAAGACTCCCGGGATTGGGGGATTTTCTTAAAGGCCCCCGCGCCGATCATCCGCGCCAAGGAGCGCGTGACAAATGTTATCATCCCCGGCCGCGCGGGCAGCTATCACATCCTCGAGGGCGACGGCATCCTGGACACCTGCCTGCAATCCCTCGTCGCGCGGATCCCGCAGGCCGCCATCGACCGCGGCGCGCTCAGCTGGCTTTCCGGCAGCGGCTACCTTACCTTCTCCACCCTGCCGGACAGACGCCAGCAGGCGCGGCTCATCAACCAGGTGCAGCTGCAAAAGCTCTCCTATAACCTCGGTTGGTTCGAGGGTACGCTTGCGTGGGAGTGCCAGCCCTACAAGGAGCTGCTGCACGAGCCCATCGACGTTTTGCTTTCTTCCGGATCTGCGCTCAAAAACCTCGGCGACGTGCCGGAGCGCCCGCTTTTCACCGTCACCGGCAGCGGCGACTTTGCGCTCACCGTAAACGGCGAGACCTTCACCGTCACCGGCATCACCGCCGAACAGGGCGGCGCGATCATCGATTGCGACGCCTGCGAAGTCTCCACTCCCGCGGGCGGGCTGATCACCGCCCAGAGCGCCGGGGCCTTTCCGGAGCTCGCCCCCGGCGGCAACTCCGTCAGCTGGACTGGCTCCGGCATCACCCAGGTGACCGCCCTCAGGAGGCAGCGCTGGTTATGATCAACCTCTACACGCAAAACGATTTGGACTATACCAAAAACGGCACCGCGGTGCTGCAGCCTACCGAGTGCACCGTCTCCGAACAGGCTGGCGGCAGCTACGAGCTGAGCCTGCGTCACCCGCTGGACCCCCGCGGCGTCTGGAAGCTGATCCAGCCCGGCGACATCATTAAGGTCCCGGTGCCGGTGGCCACGATCGAAAGCGCCATTTCCGGCGAGAACGTGGACATCTACCGCGTCACAACCAGCGGCGCGGCCATCCGCGCCAAACCCAGCGCGCCGACGCGAATTACCTATCAGGCGTGGTATGCGTCGGTCTACGTTCCCAGCGGAGAAAAAGTCACCTTTGAAAATCAAAACTATCAGTCCATTTTAAGCCTGTACGATCAAGCCGGCCTGATCCCGCCGCCACAATACCCCACCGGCTGGAAGGAGATCCCAAATTATACTTCCGGTTCTCCCGCCCTCACAAATCCCGCCGTCGGCGACGAGCTCTATCTCGTAAGCGTCTACAACGCATACTGGTACTACGTGCAGGATCACAAGGGCGTCCAGGGGTACATCCAGAAATCCTACGTCGAATACGTGCGCACCGAACAGGTGGAGGAGATCCCGGAGCGCACCGTCTCAGAGCAGCTCTTCCGCGTCTATGAGATCGACGTCGAAACCAAGCCCCGCATGCTGCAGCTTCGCGCGCGCCAGGTGAGCTACGACCTCGCCGGCAACCTGGTAAAGGACTGCGCAATCACCGCCGCGGAACCCGCCGTGGCCTTCGCCCGCCTGCGCGCCGCGCTGCTGTTCGAGACCGACAGCACCATCGCCACGAACCTGGACGAAACCGCCGGCAAATTCAGCGGCGACTTTTCGTGGAAGAATCCCATCAACGCGCTGCTGGATCCCGACGGGGGCCTCGTCAGCTACTTTAAGGCCAAACTGATAAGGGATAACTGGGACATATTCCTAAACAAAAACACCGACACCGACCGCGGCGTGCGCCTGCGCTACGGCGCGGACCTGCGCGGCGTCACGTGGAAGCGCACCAGCGACCGCCTGATCAACCGCGTAATGCCGGAAGCGCAAAAGGCCAACGGCGAAGCGCTCCACCTTCCCGAGGTCTGGATAGACAGCCCCATCCGCGAGACCTACCCCGTCATCAACACCGAGCACCTCAAGATCAACGGCAAGGTCGGCGGCGACGACGGCGACGGCGGCACCTGGACCGAGGAAACGCTGCTTGAGCACATGCGGGAGCAATCCGAGCGCCGCTTCTCCGTGGACAACGCCGACAAGGTCAGCGTGGAGCTCTCCGTGGATTTCACGCTGCTTGGCGACACGCAGGAGTACCGGCAATACGCCGGTCTGCAAAAGCTTTTTCTCTACGATCAGGTCAGCGTGATCGACCCGGTCGCGGGCATCGACGCCCGCATCCAGGTCGCGTCCTACGAGTGGGACGCCATCCGGCAGCGCTACAGCAAAATGACCCTCGCCAGCGTTTTCGACTACGGCGGCCGGGACGTCAGCACCTACAATCTGCGCCCCGCCTGCGTCAACTACGACAAACTTTCGAGCGAAGCCATCAGCAGGATCAAAGCAGAGATTTCTTAAGCTGTTAGCTTTTAGCTATCAGCTATTAGCTAAAGTTACTCGCGCGCTCTGCGCGCCAAAGCTAAAGGCTAACAGCTAATAGCTAACAGCTAACCATAAGGAGGTTCCCATGCCCACCCTCACCCATGTTTTGACCGTCCCGGTCGAGCTGAATGACGGCATAAAGCGCGTCCACGGCTTCCCGGTCGGCCTGGCCGATGTGGCCGCCGACGCCTTCGCCGCATATCTTACCCAGGGCGGCAGCGCCTACACGCCAGGCGGCGGCGCCGTCGTGCGCGGCTACTTCGTGCGCCCGGACGGCCAGACGGTGTATCTCACCGGCAGCGCAAGCGGCAGCACCGTCTCCGTCACCCTGAGCGCGGCCTGCTACGCCCTGACCGGCCCCTATACCCTGAGCATCAAGGTCGAGGAGTCCAGCGAAAACCTCGGCACCGTCCTGATCGTGGACGGCACTGTGGTACAGACCCAGACCGGCGAAGTCGCCGACTACGGCGACGAGTACCCCAGCCTTGAGGCCCTGCTCGCCATGCTGGACGGCAAGGTGAACGAACCGGACGCCGAAGGCACCGCCGGCCAGGTGCTCGGCACCGATGGAAACGGCGGCCGCTTCTGGACAAACTCCGCCGCCAGCGGCCCCGCGACCCAGCTGCAGATCGGCAGCAACGTCTACACCCTGCGCGAGGGGAGCAGCGGCGCGGCGGGCTATATAACGATTGAGACGGAGTAGCTATTAGCTTTTAGCTTTTAGCTATTAGCTAAAGCTCCTCGCGCGCCGCAGCGCGCAGCTAACAGCTAACAGCTAATAGCTAACAGCTAAATCACAGGAGGGCTTATGCCGATCTATAAAGGCTCCAATGAGGTCACCGGCCTGTGGCTCGGTGCGAAAGAGATCGCCCGCGTCTGGAAGGGCACCGACCTCGTCTATCAGAAGGGCAGCCCCGGCCCGACAGAGTGGACGCTTTTCGATCACGGCTGGGTGGACGGGGTGAGCTGGAGCGGCAACCTTCTGCCCCGGCCGCAATATACCTCCCTTGGCGCCTACGACTTTTCAAACGTCGAGTCCGATGGCTTCATGCGCCTTTCGGTCGCGTCCGCCACGTCGTACAGCCAGGTAAACCACAACTGCCACGTCTGCGTAAGCGCTCCCATCACCGTGCCTTCGGGCGCGACGAAGCTCTGTGTGAGCGTCGCACAGAACCGCGCGGCGGGCGACTTTATGTACCAAAGCGTATACCTCAAGTTTGGCCTGCTTACGCAAAACGCGGTAAACAGTATGGACGCCACCAACGGCGGACAGCTTAGCGGTTTTACCGAGATCTCTTCGACCGCCCCGGACACGCACGTTTTGACCCTCGACGCTGGGATCGCCGGGCAGAGCTTTTTGCCCGTCGTCAACATGCGCCGAAACGCAAGGGGAAACGAGACGGGGCACCTGTATATCTACAAAGTCTGGTTTGAATAAAGGAGGACATCTGCATGGCCCTGTACAATCTGGATAACCCCATCTTTCCCGGCGCGGCGGCGCGCAACCTCATGATCTCAAGCGACGGCACCCTGCCTTACGTGGACACCAGCGGCACTGAGCCCCTCGCCGAGGCGGACACCGTAAACGCCGGAAAGCTCCTGTGCAGCGTGGGCACCCTCGTAAAGAACGACAACAACACCATGGTGGCGCAGCTTGGCCCCGACGGCTGGGTTGCGGTCACCGGCACTTTGCCGGACGAGGACGATGCCCCCGAAGAGGCGGCCGAACAGGAAAGCGGCAATTAATCACGCGCTGACCGCACATCTACAAAGTTTTAAGCAGGAGGCCACCATGGTCGACAACATCGTAACCGCGTCCGTCACCTGTGCCGGGCGCACAAAAACCCGCCCGCTGTACCAATACGACTACGGGCAGGTGCTGAAGCTTACAGGCATCGACCTGCCCGCGGCCTATGAAGTGCACTTTTCGAACAGCGAGTTTGGCGAGAGCACCACGCAGATCGGGAACGCGGACGGCGTGCTGATCCCGGACGCTTATCTGCAAAGCGGGGCGGACGTCTACGTTTGGCTTTATCTGCACTCCGGCACCGAGGACGGCGAGACGGTCTACAAAATTTTGATACCCGTGCAAAAGCGCGCCGCGATCACGCCCGAGCAGCCCACCCCGGTCCAGCAGGACACGATCACGCAGGCCATCGCCGCACTGAATGATGCAGTCGAGCAGACCGCACAGGACGTGGAGGACGCCGAAGCCGCAGCCGAGACCGCCCGGAGCGCGGCGGCGTCCGCGCACAACAACGCCATTGCGGCGGGGCAAAGCGCCGAAGCCGCAGCCGAAAGCGCGTCCCAAGCCGCATCCAGCGCCCGGACTGCCACCGCCAAAGCCAGCGAAGCCGCCCAGAGCGCAAGCGCAGCCGAGACCGCCAATACCGCGGCAGCGGCCAGCGCGACCACCGCCCAGACCGCGGCGACCACGGCCAGCGGCAAAGCGGACGAAGCTTCTGCAAGTGCCAATACCGCAGCTGCCAAGGCGACGGAAGCCGCGTCCAGCGCAGCCGACGCATTGACTGCGGCGAGGGATGCGGCAGCATCCGAGGACGCGGCAGAAGCGGCGGCATCCAGCGCGCAGGCGGGAGCGACCAGCGCAGCGGAAAGCGCGCAGGACGCTTACGAAGCGGCAGAAACTACCGAAGGGCTGATGCTCATTCCCGCGGCTGGCGGCGCTTCCGCGTCCGTCGCCACCGTCACCGACGCAGCAAACGACCAGCCGATGGCGCTCAAGATCAATATCCTCCCCGCACAGGCGGGCAGCGGCACGCCCGCGCCGGATAATATCAGGGCAATAAGCGGATGGACGGGCGCGGTTATACGTCGAAGCGGCAGCGACACCAGCAATCCCACCGTGTACAGCGTCACTTTTCCCACCGCTGCGGGCACAGTCTACGGCGGCACGCTGGAAATCGCCAAAGACGGCACGGGCACGCTCACGGTAGACTGGGCGTATCTTGATGGCACGGGCTGGGTTCTGGATGAAAGCGCGGATGGGTTTGTGAGCTACAGGCGCAACGGCTGTCCAGCTGGCACAAAAACACAGGCGTTTGATGCAGGCGAAGCATACGCCAGCTTTACAGACCTGTATGTTATGGTGGCAGGGAAAGTTGGTGTGCAGTTCCCGCGAATCAACTTTTTTAGCGCGTTTATCCGTGTCCCCGAAGGCTTTGACCTGTCAAACGTACAGCTCGTCTATCCGACATCTGTACCGCAAACCTACACCCTGACCGCCGAGCAAATCAAGTCCATTTTCGGCACGAACAACGTCTGGGCGGACTGTGGCAGCACACAGATCACCGCCTACTACGCCGACAAAACGCTGCTGATCACGGCGGCGGAACAGCGCATCGAAAACCTGACCGTGAGCTCGGAAACGTTGCCTGCTGGCTCTCCCGCAAGCGTGGAAAAGCAGGAAAACGCGGACGGGATTAACCTGCATTTTGGCATACCCAAAGGCGCGGATGGGCAGAGCGGCGGCGTGACGGACGTGCAGGTCGCTGGCACTTCGGTCGTGCAGGATGGAGTGGCGAATGTGCCGATGGCAAGCCTTCAGAAGGCTGGCGTTGTAATGGTTAATGCCGACCGTGGAATTACAATGTTGTGGGGTACATATCTGGATATCATTAACGCATCGGAGGCAAACACCAAAGCGGGCGGGGCGTCGAAAATCACGATAACACCAGCCATCCAGCACGCCGCCGCTTTCTATGGGCTTGCCAAAGCCGCAGGCGCAGACATGGCAAACGTGTCAGGCGCAACTGTTGGCATCTACCCCGAAGCGCAGAAATCCGCCATCAGCACCATGCTCAACAGCCCCGTCTCCGTCCCTGGCACGACCCCGACCATCACCGCGCTTTCGGGCATCCAGTACGTGTGCGGAGAAGTCGCCACGCTGGACATCACCCTACCCGCTTCGGGCATCGTGGACGTGGTTTTTGAGAGCGGCAGTACGCCCACCGTCCTGACCACCACACCGCCGACAGGCATGACCGTGGAATGGGCGAATGGGTTTGATTCGACCGCGCTTGAAGCTAACACGCTGTACGAACTCAACATCAGGATGGTTGGCACTAAGTGTTTGGGGGTGACTGGGACGTGGAGTTGATGCAAAGACGGCGGGAATTGATGCAAATAGAAAATGAAAAAGGAAAATTGCAGTACTTTTTCGACGGTAACGATGCACCAGTTAACGGCGCATGGGTTGATAAAATTAGTGGTATACGCTTTGTACTATATAAAAATAACACTACATCTGGCGCTGAAAGCCTATGGAATCAAGCTCAAGGATGGTATGAATTTGAAGGACAAAACAACAATTATGCTCAACTTTATAGCATGAATGATGTAGATTTTAATTGGGGGCATCATTGGCGACTTGAATTTGATTTGTACCAAAATGGGGCAAACAGCACAAGCACATTTTGGGATTTGGGGTCTGTTGGTACATCTAATAAAGCGATGGGCTTTATGCTGATCCCCCAAAACGTGTCATATCCACAAGGAACTATGGGGTGTAACTGGAAGCTACTTGGAAATAACTCGAATCCCGGTATTATGAATGTATCGCCTCCGGGTCTGGCTTTTGTATCAAATGGCGATCAGTTTGTGAGATATACTGGCAGTTATTCAATTTTGGATGGAGGCGACGGCTATGACCGAATGCACAGAACGTTAAATAACTACAGCGATATTATTCCGGTGCAAGTGCCAAAAGTAAAATATGGTCCAACTTGGAAATCCGCCCAGTCCCGTATGGGAAAATCAATATATAGCATTGGCTATTATTCGGATGTAAAAATACGCAGTCTAAAAGTCTATGTAATAGATTGACGAAAGGAGAAACATCATGCTTCGACAAATCTACATCATCACCGCGACCCAAGTAGTCGCATCCGAATCCAACCCGCAGGGCGTTTACAGCACCATGCCGGGCTACCCGATCACCCGCGACAGCCGTGACTACGAAGCGACTGCCGAAAACCCAAACGGCAATCCCGAGCTTGCGCTCATCGTAGCGCAGGCTGACTTTGCTGATGTGGTGAAGCAGCTTTCCCTCGCGCACAACCGCGCTATGTGGGCGGTCAGCCTGACCCGCGCAGACGGCGTGCAGGTGGAGCGCAAGTCTTTCGGCGCGTTTCCTGATATGACACCCGCGCCCGAACCGCAGCCTGAACCCGAAGAACCGACTGAAACCGAGGTAGAAGCATAGTATGAAATGTCCCAGCAGTTTACCGGAGATCTCTGCGTCCCAGCTTCGCGCGCTGATCGACGAATGGATCCTGTCAGAGCGCGACCGGGCTATTCTTAAACGCCGGCTGCTGGACGGCATTTGCTACGACCGCCTGGCCGAGGAGTTTGACATGTCGCCCCGGCACATCAAGCGCATCTGCTACCTCGCCATAGAGCGCCTGGAGCGGCATTGGCCGCTTCGCGGCAGCGATTAGCTATTAGCCATTAGCTTTTAGCTGCGCGCTGCGGCGCGCGACCAACTCAAGCTAACAGCTAACAGCTAATAGCTAACAGCTGAAAAAATCCCCCGCGGAAAACCGCGGGGGATTTTTTTTATTTCTTTCGCGGGCATCTATCAGCGTTAGACCTTGCGCGCGAAGCGCGCGACTAACTCAAGCTAACAGCTAACAGCTAATAGCTAATAGCTAAAAAAGGCCCCAAAGCGGCACGTCTGCGGCATCGCGGACGTGCCGCTTTTTTTGTATCATCAGACCATAAGGCAGGTGTTGTTTTATGGCCTATGTATACTTCAATCCCAACCCCGCGGGGCGGCGCGTGGGCGATTGCGCCGTGCGCGCCGTGGCCGCTGCCCTGGATACCGACTGGGAGGACGCCTTCGGCCTGATCGCCGCGGCGGCCTACCGCATGGCGGATATGCCCTCCAGCGACAGCGTGTGGGGCGCTGTGCTCCGTCAGCATGGGTTTTACCGCGAGGCCGTTCCCAACACCTGCCCGCTTTGCTATACCGCGCGGGATTTTGCAAACGACCACCCGCGCGGCGTTTTCGTCCTCGCCTTTGGCGGTCACGTGGCCTGTGTCAAAAACGGGGCGCTGATGGACAGCTGGGACAGCTCGGACGAAATTCCAATCTATTACTGGTATCGCAAAAAGGAGGCAGCCTATGATTGACCAATACGGCCGCTGGATTCCGGACTATCCCGGCCAGCAGTACTATCAGGACCCCGCATACGTGCGCGCCTACGGCATTCAGCCGCCCCAGCCCGCGCAGCCGCAGCAGACCCAGGGCGCGGCCCGCACCGTGGAAGTCGTGCCGGCGGACAGCGAAAAAGCCGCGACGGACTTTCCCGTCCCCGCGGGCTCCACAAAAATGATCGTGGCCCGGGACGACAGCTTCATCGCGGTCAAGGCCGTTTCCATGGCCGGCCAGGTCACCCTGGACTTTTACGACAGGCGGCCCCCGGCCCCGCCCGCGCCGGCCTTCGACCCGGCGGCCTACGTTCGCCGCGACGAGCTTCCGCAGCTGATCGGCGAGGCGCTTCGGCAGGAGCGCCGCCCCCAGGGAAAAAAGGAGGAGTAGCGCATGGGCATCTTCGACGCTCTCACCGGCGCGCAAAACGCGCAAAAGCAGATCTCACCGCAGGAAATGCGACAGGAGATCGGGCGCGTAAGCGCGGATCCGGCCGCCTATCTCCAGCAGCGCGGCTTCACCATCCCCCAGGGGATGAGTGACCCAAGACAGATCACCCGGCACCTGCTTTCTTCCGGGCAGGTGGGCAGCTCGCGCCTTGCGCAGGTGCTGCGCATGCTGGGGTTTAAATAAAACGCATCCGCTCAGTGCGCAGGGGCGGCGGCGAATATAAAACGAAAGGACACACTTTCATGCTTTCAGACAACAACAACGGCTTCTATATGCCCGTCGCACCCGCCTACGGTGCCGGCTACGGCAACGGCGGCTCCGGCTTTTTCGGCGGCGACTGGGCCTGGATCATCCTGCTGCTCCTGATCGGCGGAAACGGCTGGGGGCTTGGCAACTTCGGCGGCGGCATGATGTGGCCCATGATGATGGGCGGCATGGGTGCCGGCTTTGGCCTGGACTACCTGTACCCCTGGCTCAACAACAGCCAGCACATTTCGGACGGTTTCCGCGACCAGCAGCTGCAGACGTCCATCGGCTCGCTGCAAAACAGCGTGACCGCGGGCTTTGGCGACGTGCAAAACAGCCTGTGTGCTGGTTTTGCCGGCATAAACGCGACCGTTAACGGCGCGCAGAACGCGCTCAGCCAGCAGCTTAACGCCAACCAGCTCGCCAGCCTTGAGCGCTCTTTTGCCGCGCAGACCGCAAACACCGCGGGCCTCACCGCTCTGCAGAGCCAGCTGGCCCAGTGCTGCTGCGACAACCGCGCGGCGACCGCGGATCTCAAATACACCGTGGCCACCGAAAACTGCGCCGACCGCACCGCCGCGGCCCAGAACACCCGCGACATCATCGACGCTCAGACCCGCTCCACCCAGGCGATCCTGGACAAGCTCTGCGCGCTCGAGCTCGACGGCGTAAAGAACCAGCTGGCCCAGGCGCAGCGCGACAACCTCGGCCTGCAGAACCAGCTCAACATGGCGGCCTTCCGCGAGAGCCAGGCCAAGCAGAACACCCTCATTTCTCAGGGCTTTGCAAACGAGGTGGACGCCCTGTACAACCGCCTCAGCAGCTGCCCGGTGCCCAGCACCCCCGTCTACGGCCGCACCCCGATCTTCACCTGCCCGCAGACCGTGGGCGGCTGTGGCGGCACCGGCGTCGGCTTTGCCGCCTGAAAGGCGGTGGCGTAGATGAGCGCTGAATATTCCGCAAATGCGGCTCAGACCGTCCCCGCTAACAGCGGCGTGATCTTCACCGAATCGCCCGTGCCCTGCAACCGGGGCATGATCTACCACAGGGACGAGAGCGCGCTTTTCCGGCTCGCCTCGCCCCGGGCGCTGGGCGTCGGCTGCTGCCGCCGCTGCTGCTGCCAGGGCTTCCCGGAGTCGGTGTACGGCGTGTCCTTCCACGCGAACATCGCCGTTCCCACGGATCCCGCGGGCACGGTGGAGGAGATCCGGCTGGCCATCGCCATCGACGGCGAGATCGACCCCAGCTCCATTATGGCGTTTACCCCCGCGGCGGCGGGCGTATACGGCAATGTCGGCGCAGACGTGCTGGTGTCCGTGCCCTGCATCTGCGGCTGCTCTTCCGTCTCCGTGCGCAACATCAGCGACCAGCCGATCAACGTGCAAAACGCCAACCTGGTGTTTTCCTTTGACGGCGTCCGGCGCTGAGAAAGGAGGAAAGCAACATGGCAGGCACTTTAAACAAGCTCCGCGATATGCTCTGCGAAGAGCTGGAAAAGCACGCCGCAAAGGGCGAGATCAACATGTCCAGCCTTAGCGTGATCGACACCCTGACCCACGCCATCAAGAATCTGGACAAGATCCTGATGGAGGAGGGAGCGTCCTACGCCGGCCCGGATATGGGCGGCTCCTACCGCTACGGCGCGGGCCCCGTTTACCGCGGCGGCCCCATGATGGGCGGCGGCTACTCCCGCGAGGGCGGCGACCGCTACACTTCCTACGCCAGGGGACGCGGCGCAAACGCGAACCGCGACTCCATGGGGCGCTACTCATCCCACGACCAGGACGCGGCCGAGCAGCTGCGCCAGCTCATGGCCGAGGCCCCAAACGAGCGCATGCGCCAATCTCTCCAGTCGGTGATCGACCGCATGGAAATGGGGAATTAACTAAAGTTTAACGGTGGGGGTAAATCCGATGTATAATACATGCAGAGGGTTTACCCCTTTTCGCCGCCTGCGGGCGGCTTTTTTGTTTGTTAATTCGTTGTTACGTTTTCCGAATTTGCTTGACTATGTAGCGAATTAGTAGTATAATTAAACCATAAAAAGCAAGGGGGACAAGAGCAATGAACGTAAAGCAGTTAAAGGATCTCTACCGCGATAGCGATTCCGTGTGCATGATGGGAATCTTTGATGAGCAGGGCAAGCAGCTGAACGAAGGCTGTGCGGACGACTTTGCCGATACCCGCTTTGACGGCCGCGAGGTTCTGAGCTACTGGGTCAGCTGCAACGTCTGCCTGATGGTCACGCTTAAGGATTGAGGAGGAGCACATGGAGGAATTGCGAGTAGGCGGGCAGTTTCCCGCCCGGCTGAATGGCGAGGGGACGTTTTTCGAGACTACGCCCGCAGGACTTACATGGATCTTCAACTATCATCGTCCCAGCCCGGAGGAAATCAAGGATGTTTCCGAGGGCAGCGCGTTTGAGATACGTTTCACGACATTGTACGGCATTTTGTGGGTGTTCGTGAAATGCGGAGGCCAGGAATGGGCGGAGGCTCCCTACAGCCCGCACCTGAGCAAGGCGCCGCTGCTCGAGGAGATCACAGACGACGCGCACGGCTACGCGCTTACGCTGGTCATGGTGGATATGGCCACCAACGAAATCAAGCACTTGCGCGTGATCGGCCTGGGGGCGAAGTTCAGTGGCAAGCTGAAAGCAGCCATCGATGAGCTGACAGAACGCCCCTTTACACGATCCGGCTACGATATGGCCGTGCGGCGCGTGCAGACTGCGCTCACTACAAACGAGCTGGTGCGCATGTGCAGGGATTATTGGAGGGTGAAATAATGGCCCTGATCACCTTAAAAGACTACGCCGCCCGCCACGGCCTGAACGCCGCCACCCTTCGACAGCGCATCCTGCGCGGCGGCATCCCGGAAGCGCAAAAGCTGGGCCGCGACTGGTTCGTGCCGGAAGATCTTGAGCTCACCGACCACCGCGTCAAAACCGGCGAATTTACCGGCTACTACGACAAGTACGGCAGGCGCTACTACGAGGAGCGAAAAAAGCCCCAGGATTGACTACCATTTGACTACCAACGCCCTGCGCCAAGTGCGGCTTGTGCGCTCCATGCGTTTTCGCACTTCCCAGAAATACATCAAAAAGCGGCCAGTTCTCACGAATCTGACCGCTTTTCGCGTCTGGGTGGAGAGATTTGAACTCTCGGCCTCTTGAACCCCATGCAATTTGCGTTTTGGCGCGTCCGCTCGGATTTATCCGGGGTTTGATGGGATGATCAGCGGCGTTTGACTACCGGTTTGACTACCGGCAGTCTGCCAGGCGTCGAGGAAGCCGGTCAGGGTAGCGGCGGTGCGGCGTTCGCGCTCTTTGGTGAGGTGGGTGTATATATCCAGCGTGATGCGCGGATCCGCGTGGCCGAGGAGGTAGCTGGCGGTTTTTACATCGGTGCCGGAGTCGTAAAGGATGGTGGCAAAGGTGTGGCGCAGATCGTGCGGGCGGACGTTAAAGGACTGATAGCTGCGGCCTTCGGCCTCGGCTTTTTGTTTGCGCTTTTCGAGGTCCACGCGGCGGCCCTGCTGATGGACCGGTTCGCCGTTTAAGACGCGAGACATCGCCAGAAGGAATCCATCCCAGCCGCGGGTAAACGCGCTGCCGCTGAGAAGCGTGCCGCGCTGGGAAAGGCACACCGGGCCGGTGCGACGGTTTTCGGGAACGGCGCTCAACGCTTCGCAGAGGCGGGAGCAGATCGGAAGGAAGCGGATGCCGGCGGGCGTCTTGGCGCGGTCGGCGATTTCAAATTTATTGCTTACCCGCACGCCGGTCTGGCAGACGCAGAGCAAGCGCTTATCCAGATCCACGTTTGCCCAGTCGAGCGCGACCATCTCCCCGCGGCGCAGGCCGGCCAGCAGCATCAGCATGGCCCAAAGCCCGGCATGGTGGTCCTGCCAGTGGTCCAGGATCAGCTCGACCTCCCAGCGCTCCAGGGCGCGGTGCGTGCCCTCGGTGGTGCCCTTTGGCAGTTCGAGGTCCGAGGCGGGATTAAAGGGGATCAGGCGGTTTTTGTACGCCTTGCCAAAGCAGCGGCCAAGGATCGAGCGGTACTTGGTGGCGGCGGACGCGCTTTTCCCGGCGTAGTGCTTCAGGCTCATAACGAGGTGCGCTTCGGTCACAGCGTTGATCGGCAGGCTGCCAAGGTCCGCGCGCAGGCGCTCCAGGTAGGGCCGGTACTGCGCCTGGTCCACGTCGTAAACGCGCAGCCATTCGTCCACCCAGCGGCTGACGCTGAGGCCGGGCGAAAGCTTGAGCCCCACGGTGCGCGCGGCCTTGTACTCGTCGCGCTTGCGCTGCGCCTCGGCTTTTGTTTGACCATAGAAAAAGTGCTTTTTCCCCTCGATGCGCGCGGTCACGCAGATGCGCCCGTCTGCCCGCTCAAACTGGCGGCGCTTTTTCGGCTCACTCATAGCTCAAAAAATCCTTACGTCTATTTCTCTGCCATCCGGGGTCTTTTCAACGTTTGAAATGTAGACGTCGCAGGCTTCATCCATTTCCTGAATCAGCTTTCCGGCTTTAGCGGGCATATAGCCGATTTTGTGCTGACCAAGATACACAGCATATCTGCTGCCTTCCGCATCAAATTCGCATTTGTCCCCCACTTTGCAATCCAGGCGCACAAACTGCATATCCGCGTTTTTACCGCCCAGCAAACGAAACTCCGGAGCGTCCGGTTTTGCGGACAGGCGCGGAGAATATTCGTTTTTATAAAAGAACACGCCAAGCAGCACTTTGCGCTCATCCTCGTCCACGCTGGTGATAAAAGCCTTATATATCCAACCCTCAGACAGCCATTGCGTGGCGACGCTTACGACGGTTGGATGCTCGACGCGCCCAACGCGATCACCTGCGACATACACGCGCAGTTTTCCCTCATCGGACAAGCGGAATATGGCAGGCCGCGCAAGGATGTTTGAAATATCGGCTTCTTTTTTCAGCTTTATCGGGATGTCTGTATATTGATACTTCAAAAACGCGCCGTCGTAGTTGCGTTCCACCTTTATTTCCCGGGGTTCGGGCTGCGGTGCTTTGGCTGCGGGGCGCTGAGCAGGGGCAGACGTTTTCTTTTTGCCAAACAAATCAAACAAACCCATGGTATTCCTCCTTATTTACCCCTGAGCTTCCACGCGGGGAAGATCAGCGGACTGCTTTTTATATATCTGTCCGGCCATGTACATCTGCTGGCGAATATACTCCTGCCCCTGCGCGCTTAAAGCGCGGTAGTCGGATACGAGTCGAAGTTCGTCGGGCGAGTATTGCGGCGCTTCTATTTGCGCAGCTCTCCCCAGCAGCTCATCAACGCTTACCATAAACAGATCGGCAAGCGCGACAAGATTTGCGATCGATGGGTATGATTTTCCAGTTTCCCATTCGTAGACTGACGGCGCTTTTACGCCAAGACTAAGCGCGACAAACTTTTGAGACAGACCGCGCATCTCCCTGATTTCCTTAAAACGATTCATTCTTCCCACCTCATAAATATTATATAGGTATGTCCTATTTATTACAAGAAAAATAAATTAGGCTGTGCCTATTGACAAAGGCACTACCTAAGCTTATAATTAGGCTATACCTATTTTGGAGGCAAAAATGAGAGAGTGGCTCATCGAAGCGAGGAAAGCGCGTGGACTTTCGCAGAAGGATGTAGCAAAGCTGATTGGAATAGCTCAGCCTTCCTACTGCGAAATTGAGCACGGCACCACAAATCCAAAACTAATAACTGCCATACGACTGGGCGACCTGCTGGGCTTTGACATAAAGCGTTTCGGGGCCGCATATATCCCATCTATGGCCGAGACCCCCGAGGGCGGGAACCATCTTTCAGCTAATAGCTAATAGCTAACAGCTAATAGCTACATTACGCGGCGGCGCGGGCGCGGGCAGGTTGATCCTCCATAGCCTGACCTCCTGAGATGATACGAGACGATTCCTTCCGCATTCTTCCGACTGCCCCGCCGGTTCGACTCCGGCGCGCCGTATCCGGGCCGCAAGGCCCAGGGTCTTTTCCTCCCTTGTGTAGCCGATTCGCCAGGGCTGCACCGGCTGGCCGGGGGCCAGCCGTTATGCGGGCGCGCGGTCGCCGGCGGGGCTGCAAGACCCCGCCGCCCCGGTCCGACTCCGGGGGCCTGATACGGAGCTGTTAGCTGTCAGCCTTTAGCTGTTAGCTTTGCGCGCTGCGGCGCGCGAGTAACTCAAGCTAAGAGCTGATAGCTAAG